>SDBT01009803.1_pt1 | contig 15504 bp, 13 predicted proteins | sample 2277101 | NCBI WGS metagenome assembly SDBT01 (sample SAMN10404973, study PRJNA504765) | marine sediment metagenome | isolation source: marine sediment core GS10_PC15, 103 cmbsf | place: Arctic Ocean: Southern Knipovich Ridge | collected 2010 | reverse complement strand
GAGCTGGGGCAGAACGATCTTTTTACCATGACCGTATATCGACACAGGCAAATCGTATAGTGTCTAAATCCACATAGGAGTAATGATGAAGGCCATTTCAACCCTAATCCCCCTGATTGCGTTGTTGCCTGCCAGCCTCCTACCCCAAGTTCTGGAATATGAAATTATTAGTCCGAGCGTCACTGATGCCCGCAGTGTGGCGATGGGACGCACTGAGGTCCTCTCAACAGTTAGCAGCAACGGTATGTTCTCCAACCCCGGAGCGCTTGCCATGCTGACCTCGCGTCAGGGGCAGCTTGGCGGGCGGATGCTAATGGGCACGATAAAAAATGACGGGGCTGAAGAATACTATGATAGTTACTCATTTACATTAACTCCACAATTATCAATCAATCATCTGTCATTCGCAATGCCATACTATGTGACGGGATCAAATGTGAATCTGGCATTCGGAATCGGTTTTAGAACTTATTTCGACCTGGAGGCCAATTCTGAATCCAAGAGATCACTATACGATGAGGCATCCGACACTTATAATGAAAGCTCTATAGAACGGCAAACTCGTGGCGGATTGAAAATGATTACTACCGCGCTGGCCATCAACCTGCAGGACCAATTTTTTATTGGACTAACATTTAATACGTCGACATCCGGCACTATTATGGAAAAGTACCAATATACAGATTATACTGGGAATACTGTAAAGAATGAGACAGAAACAGAACACTCTGCATCATTCCTTCAGATAGGCGGAATTGCCAGGATCAATCCCCGACTAACTCTTGGATACATGTTCAGACCGGCATTTAAATGGAAATTTAAACCGGCGAAATATACCGTGGATGGAGAAACGACTACGGCCGAAGAAGGCAGTGATATTACAATTCCGAATGTTATGGGCATCGGGGCTTCCTTGCAGACCTCTCCCACAGGATTATGGACGATTGAATACCAAACACGCAACTTCGCGGACGTGGAATACAACGGTGAAAAGCAAGAAGGAATTGATAATGGCGCTTGCTTCAGGATTGGTGCTGAACATCAAGGCCCGACGTCATGGCGGTTCGGCTTCTTCAATGATGCTGTTTCCATGACCGATGAGGACGATACTAAGCCCAAGTCCCTAATGGGATTTACTTCAGGATTCGGTTCTGAACTGGGAGCAGTTCATCTGGACACATTTGCCGAATTCTCGCTCGTTAGTAGAGAGTACCAGCAGTACGATGGTGTTGATTATATTACTTATGAAGATAGATTTACAATCATCAGGCTAGGATTATCACTGACTGCCGAGTTTTAACATCCTTGAAGTTTTAGTCCGGTAATTCAAGGCGCTTTTTTAATTGCATAGGGTAAGGGATCCCATCGTGATGCGGAAACGATACATAGTCCTCGGTTCATTAACCTATTTCGTTTCGTTCATGGCTTTCCATTCGGCACTTCTTGCCCAGGAAAGTACTTCCTTCGCTGTACTTGATCTGGAGGCTCGGGGTGTATCTCAAGTTGAAGCAGCCAGCCTCAGTGACCGCTTGCGCGCGGCCCTGGTACGCACAAAAAAGGCCACCATCATTGAGAGGGGGAAAATGGTGCAAATCCTGAGTGAACAGGATTTCAACCTAAGTGGTTGCACTTCAGACGAATGTGCTGTTGAAGTGGGGCAGTTGCTTGGCGTCACGGATATGGTTGCAGGATCGGTTGGGAAGGTCGGTGCCACTTTTTCAGTCGATATTCGTGTTATTTCCGTGAAAAGCGGGGAAATTGTTCATTCGCTCTCAAAAGATCATCGCGGGCAAATCGACGGCTTGCTGGGGCTCATGACGACTATTGCTAACGAGCTCGTTAGTGATATGTCCACGGGAGATGTGGTAACAGATCCAGAACCTCCACCAATCGTTACCGCACCCATTCCTATACCGGTTCCCATACCGGCTGCTATACCGGCAGATATCGTTAAACCGGCCGAAAGCAGTGCTGGTGGAATATTGAGCGCCAGAAATATATATGATTCCATTTCGTTGAAAGACCTGCAGACAATCGCCGTCGGTGATAGCGTTTATATGGTCACCTTCAGAAACGGACGATGCACTTGGGAACTGGGAAATGTACTCAATATTAAGGATGACGGAAAGCGTGTACAGGTCGAAATAGATGGCCGGATCAAAACGATTACTACCACACTGAGTCAGCTGATTAAGAAAACCCCCTGGCTTATTCCATACATTGACGGATTTAGCGGGAGGGCCCTCTCAACAGGTGATCATGTCATTGGTTATTCTTTTAAAAACAACAGCCTTTCAAAAGCTACGGTCCGGGGCATTTCCCAGGGTGGATACGTAGCCCTTGAGGGGAGCAACGTTGTAAGAGGTATCCGAAAAATTGAGAGGACGAAGGCCCATATTTCCTCTATCGGCTTAATAACTGGCGGGTTTGCTGTTAACGAGTTGACAGAGGATTTATCAGCCGCTGTAGAACCTTCAAGAATGGGTGTCACAACTGATACCGGCGTCGAGTTCGCTGAAAGAAGTACCGGTAGACCGATAAGTGCCAGCAATATATATGATTCCATTTCATTAAAAGACCTGCAGACAATCGCCGTCGGTGATAGCGTTTATATGGTCACCTTCAGAAACGGACGATGCACTTGGGAACTGGCAAATGTACTCAATATTAAGGATGACGGAAAGCGCGTACAGGTCGAAATAGATGGCCGGATCAAAACGATTACTACCAGCCTGAGTCAGCTGATCAAGAAAACCCCCTGGTTTATTCCATACAGTGACGGGTTTAGCGGTAGGGCCCTCTCAACTGGTGATCGTGTCATTGGCTATTCATTTATGAACAACAGCCTTTCAAAAGCCATCGTCAAGGGCATTTCCCAGGGTGGATACGTAGCCCTCGAGGGGAGCAACGTTGTAAGAGGCATCCGTAAAATTGAGAGGACGAAAGCCCATATTTCCTCTATCGGCTTAATAATTGGCTTGAACTGAAAGGGTTGGCCTACGGCGATGATCCGTTTCAACTATGGGCGAGTCGATTTTGGAGCTGCAGCGACCCGGATATCATTCCGGGGCTGAGGGCCTGTCTACAGCACCACCTTCCGCACCGACAGTATCCCCTCCAACGCCACCAGCGCCCCCAGCTGCTTCTGGTCCGGCTCGCTGTCCACCTTCACTACCAGGTGGGCCATTTCGACGGTGCGCTCGCGGCTCAGTAACGCCTCGCCGATATTGATGCCCAAGCCCCCCAGGGCGGTGCCGATGCGCCCCAGCACCCCGGGCAGGTCCCGGTTGCGGATGAACAGCATCACCCCCTCGGGGTTCAGTTCCAGGTGGTTGCCGTCGATCTCCACCACCCGCCGGTGGCCGCGGCCGAACACCGACCCGGCCATAGAGGTCTCCCCGCCGGTCGTCTCCACCGCCACCCGTATCAGGTTGGCGTAGCCCACGTCGGTAGAATCGCAGCCGTGGGTCAGCCCTATCCCCCGCTCCTTAGCCACGGCGGCGGTGTTCACGTAGTTCAGGCGGGTATCCAGCACCCCTTCCAGCAGTCCCCGCAAGGCCGCCAGGGCCACCGGAAGGGAGTCCTCCAGCGTGCCGTAGCAGGTGACCGCTACCTGTTTGATGGCGCCATCGGCAAGTTGGCACAGTATGCGCCCCATGTCAGCCGCCAGCTCCAGGTGGGGCTCCAGGCTTTTGAACAGGGCCATATCACTCACCGGCATGTTAAGGGCGCTCTCCATTTTGCCCTCTAAGAGGAAATCGGCCACCTGCCGGCAGACAGCCACCGACACCCCTTCTTGGGCCTCTTTGGTGGAGGCGCCCAGGTGGGGCGTCAGCAGGATATTTTTGGCCTGGCGGAAGGGATGATCATCGGGGGGTGGCTCGCTGGTGAACACGTCCACCGCGGCCCCGGCGATCAGGCCCTCGTTCAAGGCGTCGGCCAAGTCGGTCTCGTTGACAATGCCCCCCCGGGCTACGTTGATCAGCCGGGCGGTCGGTTTCATCAGTTTCAGGTTACTCGCATTAAGCAGATCGCGGGTTTCGTCGTTACGGGGCACATGCAGGGTAACAAAATCGGCGCGCTTCAGCAGTTCTTCCAGCGATACAATCTCCAATTGGTCGGAGTCCAGCAGTTCCTGGGGAGCGTAGGGGTCATACCCCAGGATTTCCATCCCCATGGCCCGGGCCGAGTCCATCACCCGCCGGCCGATGCGTCCCAGCCCCACGATCCCCAGCAGCTTGCCATTCAGTTCCACCCCCTGCAACGCCTTGCGGTCCCAGCGCCCCTCCCGCAGTGAGGCGTGCCCCAGGTGCACGTTGCGCGCCAGGGCCATCAGCAGGGCCATGGTATGCTCGGCGGCCGAAATGGTGTTGCCGTCGGGGGTGTTCATCACCACCACCCCCCGCAGGGTGGCCACCTCCAGGTCGATATTGTCGATGCCTACACCGGCACGCCCCACCACCTGCAGATGGTCCGCCTGGTTGAGCAGCTCGGCGTTCACGCTGGTACCGCTACGGATGATCCAGCCGTGCACCGCGCCCACCATCTCCAACACCTTGTCCACCGACTCACCCGCCAGATCGACCACTTCCAGACCCCGTTCGGTCAGGATATCCAGCCCGGATTGGGCGATTGGGTCGGTGATCAGCACCCGCTTCATGCCGCCACCTCCAGCCTTGCCAGTATTTCATCGAAGGTCCGCAGGTAATCCTCCAGGTCGTCCGGCATTACCGAGCCCATGTGGGCGATGCGGAACACCTGCCCCCGCAGTTTGCCGTAGCCCCGATCCATGCGGTAGCCCCGTTCCTCCAGGGCCTCGAATATCTGTTGCACCGGCCACTCCTGCACGTTGCGCACTGCCGTCATGGTCACCGATTCGTACCCCCGCTCGGGGAACAGCCCCTGACCGTGATCCAGCGCCCACTTTCGGGCGTAAGCGGCCATTTCCCGATGCCGGGCGTACCGGCCGGGCAGGGTCTCGCGCTCAATGTCATCCAAAATCTTCACCAGCCCGAACATGTGCGGCAGCGACGGTGTGCTGGGGGTCTGCATCTTCTGGTGGAACTTGTCCATCACCTCAAAATCGAGGTAGTACCCCTTGCCGGTCATCTCCCGGGAGCGCTCCATGGCCCGCTCCGAGACGGCGCACACCGTGAACCCCGCCGGTAGCCCCCAAGCCTTCTGCACCGAAGCGAAGCAGGTATCCAGGTGCCAGTCGTCCACCTTGATCTCCACCCCCGCCATGGAACTCACCGCGTCCACGTGCAGCAACACGTCCGGGTATTTTTCGGCCATCAGGGCGGCGATATCCTCCAGGGGACTCATCACCCCGGTGGAGGTCTCGTTGTGCACCAGGGTCACCGCATCGAATTTGCCACTAGCCAGGGCCCGGTCAACGTCCCCGGGCTTGATCGCCAGGCCCCAGTCCTTTTCCAGCACCTCGCAGGGCAGCCCACAGGCTTTGGTGACCGTATGCCACTTGGCCGAGAAGGCCCCGTTGACGCAGTTCAGGGCTCCCTTTTTGACGCTGTTGCGCACCGCCGCCTCCCACACCCCGGTGGCCGGGTTGGAGAACAGGAACACCCGGCCGCTGGTATTGAGCACCTGCTGCAGGCCGGTGACCACCTGCTCCATGAGCTCCGAAAACTCGGCGGTGCGGTGCCCCACCTGCGGTTGGGCTATAGCCTTCAGGGTGGCCTCATCCACCTGGGTGGGGCCTGGTATGAACAGTTTGGGGAAGATCATCGCGGCAATCTCCGAATAAATATAGGCGTTATCAGGTGGTTGAAATTAGGGGTGAAGAGGGAGCGGAGGGTAGGCGGGTGTGGCGGTAAAATTGCAGGCAACAGCTAAAGGCTGGAGGTGGCCCTCAGAAAGTGATACAACGGGGCCAGCTGCTCGAATCCCGCCGCCAGGCCATCCCTCAGCTGGGAACTGAATAGGCGCTCTTCCTGATCCCGATGACCAGGGGTAAAGCCAAGGCGCCCGTCCAGCCACCGATATTTATCAGACCGTTCAAGAGGGCCGGCCGCCAATTGGGCAATCAAGCCTCCGGCAGGACGTGAAAGAGCATGGCGAAAAAGTGGCTCACGCTGCCCGCCAGGACGAAGAGATGCCAGACGGCGTGGTGATAGGGCAGTTTGTGCCAGGCATAGAAGATGACACCGGTTGTATAGAGCAAGCCGCCGACGGCTATCCATATCAGGCCACCGGGGGAAATACTGACGAACATCTCTCGCAAGGCGATGACGCACAGCCAGCCCATCATAATATATGTGAAGAGTTCAACTCGGCGCAGGCGTTTGAAAGAGAGAGATTGCAATACTACACCCACCAGGGCCAATCCCCAGATGACGCCGAACAGGGACCAGCCCCATGCTCCCCGCATACTCACCAACAAAATCGGAGTATAGGTACCGGCAATCAGGAGATAAATGCTGGCATGATCGATAGTCCGCAGCACCCCCTTGACCCGCTGATTTTGAACACCGTGGTACAGGGTTGATGCCAGGTACAGAATCGTGAGAGTGCTGCCGTAAATGGCAAAACTCGTTACCCGCCAGGGATCGCCCATCCTGGCGGCGAGTACTACCAGCACAACCAGTCCAGCCACACTCAACGCAGCTCCCAGGCCGTGGCTCAGGCTGTTGGCGATCTCTTCACCCAGGGTGTAGAGTTTGCGTGGCCGGGATTCGTTCGGGTATTGTATCATTTTACTACGAATATTCCTTATGTTAAGAAATCCAAGTTGACCGGAATCCTGTGCTTCGTGGCGAAGTTCAGGGGGGGCACAGCTTAAGACCGGCTCCCCTTGGAATACAAGCCTGATGCGACCAAGCGATCTGCATCGCCGTCTGGCCGGGCTGCAAGTCCCGTCCCTATCCCGCTGGAAGTACCTAATCCTGCTATAAGCGGGGCGGGGCCAAAGTTGTGACACCCGAATAGCCCAGTCCAGGTACTGTAACAAAAAGGCCGGCCCCATTACTAGGACCGGCCTTTTCATATTGCGCATCTTGAAGGTCAAGGTTTCCCCGCCGTTGGCGTGGTCTAGTACATGCCTTCCATGCCTCCCGGCGGCATGGGCGGAACCTTATCCTCTTCCTTCTTATCGGCAACCAGCGCCTCGGTGGTGATCAGCAAGCTGGCCACACTGGCTGCGTTCTCCACTGCTATCCGGGTCACCTTGGTGGGATCGATGATGCCCATAGCGAACATCTGGCCGTACTCTTCCTCCTGAGCGTCGAAGCCATAATCGTCCTTCTTGCTCAGGACCTTGCTGAAGACCACCGCCCCTTCATGGCCGGCGTTCTCCACGATCTGGCGCAGAGGATACTCCAGGGCTTTCTTGAGGATCTCGGCGCCGGTCTTCTGGTCGGCGTTATCCAACTTGCCGGTGTCGATGGCCTTGATGGCGCGCACCAGGGACACGCCGCCGCCGGGGATGATCCCCTCTTCCACCGCCGCCCGGGTGGCATGCAAGGCGTCCTCGACGCGGGCCTTCTTCTCCTTCATCTCCACCTCGGTGGAGGCGCCAACGCTCAGCACGGCCACGCCGCCGGAGAGCTTGGCCAGCCGCTCGCGCAGCTTCTCCTCGTCGTAGTCCGAGGTAGTCTTATCGATCTGCACCTGGATCTCGTTGATGCGGGCCATGATGTCGTCTTTAGTGCTATCATCACCTTTTATAATGGTGGTGTCATCCTTATCAATAGTGATGCGCTTGGCCGTGCCGAGATAGGCCAGGGTGGCGTTCTCCAGCTTGTAGCCCTGTTCCTCGGAGATCACCAAACCGCCGGTCAACGTGGCGATGTCCTGCAGCATGGCCTTGCGGCGGTCACCGAAGCCGGGGGCTTTTACGGCGGCCACTTTGAGAGAGCCGCGCAGCTTGTTGACCACCAGGGTGGCCAACGCCTCGCCATCCACATCCTCGGCGATGATCAGCATGGGCTTGCCGGTCTGGGCCTGCTTCTCCAAGATGGGGAGCAGGTCCTTCATGACACTGATCTTTTTTTCGTGGATCAATATATAGGCATCCTCCAGTTGGGCCTCCATCTCCTGGGGGTCGGTGACAAAGTAGGGGGAGAGATAACCACGGTCGAACTGCATCCCCTCAACCACATCCAGCTCCATGGCAGTGGTTTTGCCTTCCTCCACGGTGATGACGCCGTCGTTGCCCACCTTCTCCATGGCCTCGGCAATACGGTCGCCGATCTCGTTGTCGCCGTTGGCGGAGATGGTGCCCACCTGGGCGATTTCCTCTTTGCCGCCCACGTCGCGGCTCTGCTTTTTAAGGGATTCAATTACCTTGATGACGGCCCAATCCACGCCCCGTTTCAGGTCCATGGGGTTGGCGCCGGCAGTGACATTTTTCAACCCTTCGTTAATGATAGCCTGGGCCAGGACTGTGGCGGTGGTGGTGCCGTCACCGGCCAGATCGGAGGTTTTGGAGGCTACCTCGCGCACCATCTGGGCGCCCATATTCTCGAATGGATCCTCCAGTTCGATCTCCTTGGCGACCGTGACACCATCCTTGGTGATGGTGGGAGCGCCGAACTTCTTATCGATTACCACGTTACGGCCCTTGGGGCCCAAAGTCACCTTGACTGCTGCAGTCAGCTTATCAACCCCGGATTTGAGGCTCCGCCGGGCTTCAGCATCGTAAACCAGAATCTTTGTCATGGAATTATTTCCTTCCTTAGGTGGAGTTCAATCTACCTGGTTATAGGATTGCGAGAATATCGCTCTCACGGACGATAAGATACTCAGTATCATCGATGGTGACTTCGGTGCCGGAATACTTACCGTACAGCACCTTGTCGCCTTTCTTGACCTGCGGCTCGACCAGCTTTCCGTCTTCGGTCTTGCCCGGACCCACCGCCACCACTTCACCTCGTTGGGGCTTTTCTTTAGCGGTATCCGGCAGGTAGATTCCGCCCTTGGTCACTTCCTCCGATTCGTCCGCCTTGATAACGACGCGATCATGCAGAGGCTTCAATTTCATCTGTGATCTCCTTTAATTAGCATTCATGAATTCCCTGTTCAACCCTTTTATATGCGGCGAAAGCCACCTGTCGAGGACTAAAGCCCACTTTCAGGCAGCACTAAATTTATTTATAATATTTGGGAGGATGGAAGAAAAATTAGCACTCTAAAGGTTAGAGTGCTAGAAAGGCGCTCCTACTGACCGGTGCTGCCGAAGCCGCCGTCGCCGCGGCTGGTCTCCGACAGGTCATCCCGCAACTCGTATTCGATGGGTGTGCCGTCCAAGGCCAGCAGCTGGAACAGGCGGTCACCCCGGTGAACGGTGAACGGCTCAGTCTTGATATGGTCGCAGGCGGCCATGATCTCACCCCGGTAACCGCCATCGATCAGACCGATGGAGTTGGACATGCGCAGGGGAGTCTTTGAGATGGAAGACCGGGGCAGCAGCAGGTAAGCGCGGCCGTCTTCCGGCTGGCACTGGATCCCCAGGTGAATGGTGGCGGTCTCACCCGGTGCGAAGGTCTGCTCCTTTAGGACGAACAGGTCCAGGCCGGCGTCACCGGGATGGTAATGGCCGTGATCGGAATACAGTTCCCGGGCGGCCCGGTTCAGTGGCCTTAGGTAGAGTTTCATGAGGGCGATGTTACGGCAGGACACGCTGCCGGAAACAGGGAAAAGGCACACTTATCATCGTAGGTCGTACTGGTCCGGCCAACCTGACCTGACCTGACCCGTTGGCGGAAAGAAACCTGCAATCTGAGCTTTTAAAAGTTCACCGATCGTGTTTACTTTTCTTATCTCTTAGAGTCAGCGAAAGGTCGAATGCGGATATCAGTCATTTCTTTCCTGCCGTTCATAGTCGCGGCCGTGCTTGCCGAGGACCAGACGATGAGGTCCACCCGGGCCGTCAGGTTCCCACGACCGCCTGTGATCGATGGCCAGATGGACGATGAGGTCTGGCGGCTGGCCGAGCGGATCGAGGGGTTCACCCAGTTCGAGCCAAACCACGGCCAGCCTTCTCCCCTGCATACCATCGCATGGATCGGCTACGGCGAGGAGGCCCTGTACGTCGCCTTTGTATGCTATGATCCTGAGCCGGGAGAGATGGCCGCCGCCATCACCAAGCGAGACGGTGATCTGGAGGATGACGACGCGGTTATCATCATGCTCGACACCTTTGACGATAACAGCACCTGCACCTATTTCATAACCAACAGCCTCGCCACGCAGGCCGACGGCAAGGTCGCCGACAACGGTCGATCCAATGATGATAGCTGGGACGCTTCATGGTCATCCGCCGCTACCCGCATCCCGGAAGGTTGGACCGCGGAATTCGCCATCCCCTTTCGCATCCTTAAATATCAAGGCGGTGAAGGACGCAGGTGGGGATTGAACCTCGGCCGCTCCTACCCCCGCCGCCTCGAGCGGAGCTTCTGGTCCGGCCCCCTGGAGGATGTCTGGCGCGTTTCCCAGTTCGGAGATCTGACCGATCTGGACCTCCAAGCCCACACCAAGGCATATGAAATCATTCCTTACGCGTTGTCCCAGGCTGGGGAGGGGCAGCTTCTGGAAGGACAGGCTGGGATCGACCTGCGTTACCGCATCAGCAGCAATCTCGGCGTCGATCTGACCCTGAACCCTGACTTCGCCACCATCGAAGCCGATGTGGAGCAGATCAACCTGACCCGCTTTGAGCTGTTCATTCCAGAGAAGCGTCCCTTTTTCCTCGAAGGCACCGAAATGTTTCACCAGCGAGTTCGACAGTTCTACTCCCGGCGCGTAAGCGATATCCCCTGGGGGGCCAAGCTCACAGGCAAGGTCAGCTCCTGGGACCTGGCTGTCATCGGTACCCAGTCTAAACCGCTGGATAATGATCCCGACGGTTCCAACGCGACCTATACTGTAGTACGAGTAAAAAAGGGTCTGTTCGGCCCGTCCAACATCGGCTTCCTTGCAGCCAACCGCGCCCACCGCGGTGATAACCAGGGGTCAGCGGGTTTGGACGCCACCCTTTTCTTTACCGAGACGCTGGGGATAACAGCCCAACTTGTCCAAGCTCACGGACCTGAAAACACCGGCGTCACGGCCTGGTTCCTCCGGCCCGCCTTCGACAACGCCACCAGCCACTTCCATGCCCGGTACTCCCATTGGGGCAACGGGCTGATGGAGAACATGAATGCCGTCGGCTTTATCCGCGACGACAATCGTAAGGAATTCGACACCAACCTGTCTCATACCTTCTGGATGAAGTCCGGGGCCGTGGAGAAAATGGAAGTTGACATGAACTACAATCGCTATCGGAGCCAGGCGGGTGTCTTGAGGAGCTGGGAGCTGGAGGCCGGATGCGATGTAGTCCTCATCAGTAAGTGGGAAATCGAACTGTCCCACAACGAGGAGTTCAAGCGGTACGAGAAGGAGTTCCGCAACCGTCTGACAGCACTGGAACTGGGCTACGATAACCGCGCCGGGCGTTCGGCCAGCTTGTCCTTGGCGACGGGGCACAACTTTGACAGCGATGTACGGCTCGTCGGCGTCGACGCAGCTTATAAGCTCACGAACGCCTGGAATACCAGCTACGGCCTTACATGGCTATGGCTCGACCCAGACCCTGAGAACGAGATTACCTTGATCCACGTTCTGAGATCCAACTATTACTTCAACAAGGATTTCTACCTGAAACTCTTCTTCCAAACTCACTCGGCTCTCGATAAACGGAATGTACAGGCGGTCATGGTATGGCGCTTTCTGCCGCCCTTCGGTTCCTTGCAGGTCGCCTACCAGCGGGGGACCTCCCGCTTAGGCACCCCCTCCGACCAAGGGCACTCGCTATTCACGAAGTTGGCATGGGTGCTGTGAGAATTTTGCCCGCTCTGGCCGGCGTAGCCTTCTCCAGCGCCCCCGGTCATATCAAACCCATCAATGGTTTTCTTAATCCACCAATCAGCGACGTAATTGGCCATCACCATCGGACACTTTGATGACTTCTGCACGCCGCTAAGCTTACCATCCTCTCCGGATAAGGTATAGGAGTTCATATGTTTCAATTTCGGCACTGGAAAATGATCACGGTTCTAATTCTGATTGCCTTGCTGGGCATCGCCAGTTGGAGCTGCGGCCGGCTAGCTACCCCCCGCGTGCAGTTCGGCCTGGTAATTCACGGCGGCGCCGGTACCATCACCCGGGAAAGCCTGACCCCGGAGCTGGAGAGCGCCTACCGTGAGCAGTTGACCACTGCCCTACAGGCCGGGTACGCAATCCTGAGTGACGGCGGCTCGGCCCTGGACGCGGTGGAGACGGCCATCACCCTGCTGGAGGATTCACCCCTGTTCAACGCGGGCAAGGGGGCCGTATTCAACGCCGACGGCCATAACGAGTTGGACGCCTCCATCATGGACGGCAGCAACCTGGCCGCCGGGGCAGTGGCGGGAGTCCGCCATGTGAAAAATCCCATCAAGCTGGCCCGCTTGGTGATGGAGAAGTCCCCCCATGTGCTGATGTCCGGCGACGGGGCCGAGCGGTTCGGTGGGGAATATGGTATCGAGACGGTTAACGAGGACTATTACTTCACCCAGCGGCGCTGGGACGCCCTACAGCGCGTCAAGGGAAAAGAGGCCCAGGCCAAGGAACAGGGCACCGTGGGCGCGGCGGCCCTGGACCGGCACGGCAACCTGGCGGCCGGCACCTCCACCGGCGGCATAACCAACAAGAAATTCGGGCGGATCGGTGACGCCCCCATTATCGGGGCAGGCACTTACGCTGACAATCGCACTTGCGCCGTCTCCGGCACGGGGCATGGAGAATTCTTCATCCGCATCGCCGCAGCTTACGATATCTCCGCTCTGATGGCCTACCGCCACCTGTCCCTGCAGGCCGCCGCGGAGTTGGTGGTGAATGATAAACTGGTACAGATGGACGCCGACGGCGGGGTAATCGCCATCGACCGGCAAGGGCACATCGCCATGCCGTTCAACACCCCCGGCATGTACCGCGGCTATATCGACCAGGACGGCGCAACAGTGGTGGCCATCTATGAGGACTGAGTCACAGTGAAGTCCGTTATTCTGATTACCGGCTGCTCCAGCGGCTTTGGCCTGTTCACCGCCGCCCGGCTGGCCGCGTCCGGGCATATTGTCTACGCCTCAATGCGGGATCCGGCCAAGCAGGAGGCCCTGCTGGCCGAAGCCTCCACTCGCGGCGGCGAATTACAGGTGCTACAGCTCGACGTCACCGACCGGGACAGTATCGGGGCGGCCATAGAGCACATCGAATGGGAACAGGGACGGCTGGACGTAGTGGTAAACAACGCCGGCTACGGCATCGGCGGCTTCTTCGAGGACTTAAGCGAGGCGGAGATCCGGGCGCAGTTCGATACCAATTTTTTCGGTGCCCAGGCGGTCACCCGGGCGGCCCTGCCGTTGCTGCGCCGCACAGCCACGCAAAGCGAGCAACGAACCAAGGTGATCAATATATCCAGCATCCAGGGGCTGGCGCCCTCGCCCGGGCTGGGGGCCTACAGTGCCTCCAAGTTTGCCCTGGAGGGTTTCAGCGAGGGCTTGTCCTTCGAACTCCAGCCGTTCGGGGTTGACGTGGTACTGGTTGAGCCGGGGGCCTATCAAACCGCCATTTTCGCCGCGAACCGCCGGCTGGCGGCCCGGTTGGGGGCTGAGGATAGCCCCTATACCCTGTTCGGCCAGCGCCTGCTGGCAATGGTTGAAGGCCTGATCGCTTCGGGCCGGGGCGCGGGCGACGCTGAAGATGTGGCCCGCCTGATCGAGCGGATTGTCAACCATCCCCGTCCCCGGCTGCGCTACCTGATCGGCACCTCTGCCCGGAAGCGCTACCTGTTCAGGTGGATATTACCTTTCAAGTGGTACCGCCGGCTGGTGCTGCGCAAGGTCTTTGGGTCGTTAGGGAAGAGCACGCCACCGTCGACCTGATTTGCAATTGGACGGCATGCCACTTCACCCGAGCCCCGGGTGCAGCCGGCTTTGAATTCCACCACCCGGACATCGAAACGGCATTGGCGGCCTTAAATTCCTCCCGCTCCCAATGACTTCCGGGCTAAATTTCGCCCCGGACACTCGCCGAGGTGGTGAAATTGGTAGACGCGCCGGACTCAAAATCCGGTATCCGCAAGGATGTGGGGGTTCGAGTCCCCCCCTCGGCACAAGTCAGTCTCCCGACGAGAAAGCGCCGTGAAGAGGGCGTTTTTCATTACTGAGTCAAAGCAAGCCCTCAGCCCAAACAACCCCAGACAACCCCAAACAAATGTACCAATTGCCGGATACGGAACCGGATACGGAACCGGATACGGATCGGATACCATAATCAGCCTATCACACTGCAGGAACAGGTGCACTGAGACTCAGGATAAAACTACAGTTTCCTCCTGAGTTTCAGCCGATAACCGCAGGAAATCTCGTGGGTCGAGGGAGTTTTCTGGTGGGTTTTGAGCCAGTTATTCTGAAATGCAGAAAACCATGATCTGCGACATTGTTGTTGCAGCCCCACACCCAGCGCGACAGATCAGTCAACGACGAAGCGCAGCATCGAGCACCAACGCCTTTATTATTTTGCCTCCTTCAGAGCATCTTGAGGCTTGTCCCTCAAAATATGCTCGGGCTTGGTCGATCCCTTTTTTTTCATCTCTGCTATAAGCAAGAAGCGGCCCACGCGGTTTCTGCCATTTGTCACAGTAGAACCATCCCACAAGATATAAACCATGCTGGCAATCATTATCCCTTAAGTATTGACCAACAAGCTGTGTTTCCATCGCAGTTTTTAACTCCGTACTCCAGCACCCCTTCACCTCTATGATGACCTTCGCGATCGAAAATTCAGAATCTTCATCTGAAGCAACAATTCCATCGATATGAATATCCGTGAACTCACCTCTATGAATCTGCACTTCCCGTCCAACAACAATCGGCCGCCCAAGCAAATCACTATCCAGATGCCGCTTGATATAGTCAGAGAAGTCATTTTCAACCTTTGGTTCGCCGGATCTGGTATCCCACAGATCTACACTCGCTGGCATCTCAGCTTGGAGTTTGTCTTCCAGTCGCTGGAGAGACTGTCGCACAACCTCAAATAGCTGATCGGCGTTGCGAACAAGTCTCAAAGACTGATTAGACACGATCTGAATAACCGATTCAGGGCTTGGGGGATCCCACGTTTGTTGGAGTGTGGTTTCTCTAGCCAACACAAGATTCCTCTTTAGGAACATCAAACTTGTGATTAGCGACATTTAGAAGTCCCTATTGGCGACAATTAGAATTCCCGTTTTTTGACGGAGGATTTTAATCTATCCGGATATAAAGAATCAGGAGATCCGGATGGTAAGTGATCGTCAAGTAAGGAGATTGATGAAGATGTTGCAGAGAAGCAAGAATCTGAGTGTGACCGCAGCATGTGCGGGCATGGACGAAAAGACAGCCCGTAAATACAGGGATCTGGGGAAGCTGCCCAGTGAAGTCAGGGTGGAGCATTGCTGGCGCACTCGCCCTGATCCTTTTGTGGATGTCT
>SDBT01009802.1_pt1 | contig 15505 bp, 17 predicted proteins | sample 2277101 | NCBI WGS metagenome assembly SDBT01 (sample SAMN10404973, study PRJNA504765) | marine sediment metagenome | isolation source: marine sediment core GS10_PC15, 103 cmbsf | place: Arctic Ocean: Southern Knipovich Ridge | collected 2010 | reverse complement strand
CTTGTAATCAGTTCTAATTGTGGATTATTGTAGATATTTTGTAGTTGGGCATATGTGACTAAGCTTTTAGAATTCCAGTCCATATTTTGTATATAAAAGTATTTTTTCTTAGGCATAGGACAATTTAGAAGTTTTCTTGCACTGAATTCGTCTATAGCTACGGCGATTCCATTGTAGTACCATAGGTGATCCAATCCAAATATTCCAAATAATGGTACTTTAATGAGCGGTCCTACATCCCCTCTAAAAAACAAAGTGTCTATCGTGGTGTTCTCTGCCAAATAGTTTAAAGCGTCAAAAGCCATACTGCTTGATTGAGATATCCCAGTTTCGTTCCCGACTATTGCTATCTTCTTAATCATTTATCATCCCTCGTAACGCTTGTGAGTATAGTTCTGTGGACCCTATAAATTGACTAGCGTCTGGCTCTATTGGAATTCTTGAAATATCATTATGTTGACACTCGTTGATGTAGTTATCATTATAGTCTATGATATTAGATGCTGACGCAATAAAGTCGTGTGCTTCTTCTAGTGTTGTTTCACCGATATAATAGGGTAAATCTATTTTGTATCTTCCTATAATTTTGATGTTTGGAATGTATGAACCACAATCTCTTTCTTGTACAAGGCTAATCATATCCATCAACAATTCTGTTTCCTTACTTCCGACAGGATAGTTACTTAAATATAATGCGTAACATTGTTTGGATTGGTCAAAACTTCCTTTTTTAAAGTCGTCATTACTACATTGCCTGATACTTACTCCCTTGATAGTTTGCTTATCTATACTACAAGGAAGAAGCGGCACTTTGTATTTTTTGATTAAGGACAATATTCTTTGTGTTAAGAAATGTTCCTCTATAATAGCAACATCAAAATCTGTTTTATATAGTCTGTCTTCAATAGACTTTCTAACGTCCCAGTTGTAGACTTTGTATCCCAAAGCCGCCAATCCACGAAATATTCCGTTTGACACTTTGTTGTCTTGATTATATGTTATTAGTGCGTTCATATTTTTGTATAGCCTTAATGTCTTTAATAGAATCTATGTCAATACACCAGAATCCTTTGGGAGAGATAACACAAAATTCATAGTCGGATTCAACCATCTCGTTAATAATTTCGTAAGTATACTTTTGTTCATTATCCCGGTTAAAACAGAGTTCCTTAAATTTCTTGAGTTCTTTTCCTGTTAGATAGCAAATTTGAGACCACTTAGTGGGCAAGTCGTACATTATGTTTGCGAGAATACCCTTGTTTATTATACACCCAACCTCTCCTTTTGGCATAAGTTCGTCACATGTAATGATACACGATTGCTTTGTGAGAGATATTTTGATATTTTTGAAGTATAAGTCTCCATTCAGTATTACGACGTTTGATGTGGTAGACGCTCTGAGTCCGAGAGCAACACTACGTACCATATTTGTTGCTTCATATCTCTCGTTTTCTACTTTGATTATATGGTCTGGTACATTGTTAAACAGTTTGTCTACCTCGAAGCCACCTACTAATATTATTTCGTTTTGAGGAAAATTCTTCTTAATCCAGGCTAATTGTCTATCAAGTAAGGTCTCGGTCTTTTGTGGTTTCAGAGGTTGTATTAGTGACGGTGGTCCATAACTTTTCATCCTATATGAATAACCAGCCGCTACTATGATGATACTATGTTTGACTGAGTTTCCCTTGGCTGGATAAACATTTCTGATTGCTTTACTCATTTTGTGTGAGATACAACCGTTGGGATATGATGAATAAATGTGTGCCTAAGTATGAATTGTAGAATATCGTTTTTACCAGATACCATCAAAAAAGGGTTTTCTTCCATAGGTATGCCCTTAGTAAACAATACCGGATACTCACTATTGTTGACAAATCTTATATCAAAGGTAGACTGGTACTTTCTTTGTCCGAACTTATCTAAGTAGTCACCGTATACACACTTGACATTGGGATTATTTTTAAAATATTCCTTCACATTGTCTATGTTTACGGTCTCTTGATCGGTATATTTGACAATACTAATATCGCCTTCCTCAACCAATTCGTATGTTGGAGAATTCTTTGACTCCATGATTGTCCTTCCACTCGTGTTTAAGCTTATCTTCTAATGAGTACTGAAAATTTCCACTGAATATCTTATGTATTTCATATGGGACTAAGTAACCATATTCTGTTTTGAGTATACTAAATGCAAAACTGTTGTCTATTATATCGTTATTAATCGTTTCAAACAAACTAGGGTCATTGATCGTATCTCCACTTTTTATAACAAAATAGAATCGTTCATGTTTACATTTCAATGCTATATCTACTGCTTCCTCGTCGGTTTTAGTTGGGTCTTGTATATTGTTTAGTCTCCACATAACTTCGTCTTTATATGCTTCTAGCTCTGCTTGTATAGCCTTAGTATCAATGTTCCTATTTTTTCGTATGACAGAGATAAGCTTGGGTTTGGTAGATTGTTCCATTACTGAATAAAGAGTTGTCCCAAGCATTTCCGTATAATATGTACTGTATTTTCCTTCTTCTATTTCGGTAGGAAGAATAATGATGACTTGGTAATCCATAGCCAATTCTGTCTTTATATCGTCTACAGTAAAGTCCCCCTTGAGGTATGCTGCATAGTTCTTCCATTTGACGGTCCTGTGGTATGGACATTTGAACTTGTCTAGTACGAAAAATTCGTCATTACCATCCCCATAACACTCTAGGACTTTTACTCCTTGTTCTCGGTATTTGTCTAGTAGGTTTAATTTGCATCCGGTTTGTGTAGACCAGTATTCAAATGAGTCTGCAACATTAGTTGTTTTTTCTGCAAAAATACATGTATTACAATTTGTATCCAGTCTATGCATAACATTTTGCCTTGATATAGTAACTAGATTGGACCAACTTTTTGTCTTCAATAGAGAATCCAACCTTCTGTAATATGCTTATCATTTCCGATAGAGTAACAGAAGATTGAGTATTGGCTAGTATTTTAGATATTTGTGGATTTGCCACATGTCGTTTGACTATTTGATAGGCTATTTGTCTAATGTCAACATCTTCAATAATTAACTCTCCACTTGTTGACAATTTGTCTCTAATAGCCGCTAAGACATTTCCTAATTGGTCATACGGGACAAATCTCAAAAGTCCTTGGGCGACAATTCTGTTGACGCTATCGTTCTCTAGATTTTCAAGGTCCGATAGGGTATAGTGACCCTCTGTCTGTTTTTGTTGTTCGGTTGTAAGAATAACTACATCCGTATTGGTAACTATGTCGGTAACTGTTGTCATATTACGAATACCTTATCTTTCATTAGGTCTAATGTTTCGTTCCAGTCTGACAGTATTTCTCCTGGTACTATATCTTTCCAACTTTCTTGTGTCTCTATATCTTTAAAGACTATCACAAGTTTAGATAGTGCCATTTTGAGTTGTTTACATACTATCTTGTTTAATTCTGGTTTTACTGAATCTTCATATATACATAGTGGGATGTTTAATCCTCTTGCCATTCGTTGTGTGCCATCAACATTGTTTAAAATACTCTTGCTCACTACAAAATTATAATTCATATTCTTATTAAGGTCGGAATTAGCTTTGACAATAAATGTGTTGTGTGAACCATCAACTATGTCTTGTGCCCAATCAGATTCGTCTTGTTGTATTATTATTATACTGTATTGTTCTCTTGGTAATGCTTGTTGTAGAACATTATTAATAACAGATGTCATTTAATGCATCCTTAATATTACGACCAATCATCTTATAGGAGAACTGTCTTTTAGCCTTAGCACAAGTTGTATTTCTTTTTGTGTCTCTATTTATGTCTCTCTTTTCGTACACAGTTCTCATTACCTTTTGTAAACTCGCTATTTCCGGTTTTATCCATTTATCATACGATGTATATAGGTCTGGCATAGGATGGTATGAAGAGAATATAGGTTCTAAAGTAGCATTAATCATATGGGCGTTATTATAATCAAATCCTAATCCACCACATTTGTTAGATATAATCACATCGTTATTAAATACCGCTGCTTCTAGTACTCTAACATTATTAGAATTCCCATTTAGCGGTGATAGGTAACAATTTCCTATATCGTGTAATTGTGAGATAATAGTATTGGGGTCTTCTATCATATTTTGTACCATGATTTCTGTCTTATATAGCTCTGGTCTTGGGTATTTTTGTAACTTGGATTTTATTTCGTTGATTTTACTGGTTGTTTCTTTAACATCTTCCGAATACACAATAATGTTGACTGGTTCATTTTCGTCAAACTCTCCAAAATACGCTCTTAACATAGGTTCTAAATTATCATACTCTCTTGAACTACCAATAAAATAAAAGTAGAAACAATTTGGGTCTATGTCTAGTTTACTAATAGGGCTTTCCAAAGCTTCTTTATTAACTGCTTTGCCTACTGAGTATACGCTTTTGTGCCCTATCCAATTTTTAATAGACATCTCGTCTGTTTTATTTGGTACTAATATATGATTGATGTTTTCAAAGTGAATAGACCAAGGATTAATGTCTCCCGTTCTAAACTGATGTTCTAACGGACATAAAATTGCATTGTTTTGTATATGGGTATTGTGACTAAAAAAAGGAGGAAGGGTGTGTTGGATAATAAAATCAGGATCACTATCTAGAACTGTGGTCTCTAATTTTTCTAACCATTCTGTGTCTCCCTCATATATATTTGGTGCTAGGTATATTGGTCGTGTATATATGTCGTGTTCAGTAGTGAGTAAAGACCTTATATAATTTCTTGATGTGTTGCCCCATTCGTCACTCTGTCTGTATGGTCCTAAAAATAGTATTTTCATTCTTCATCCCACAATTTTGCGTATTCAATATAATCTTCTTTTGGCAAAGACGCCTGACCGGTTCTTATTTGTTCCCAGTAGTTCTTATTCTTTAGTTGGTTTACTGAGAAGTTAATTAGTGATTGTCTATCAATTGGAATAATATCCTTTTGTCCCTGTCTTTTCATACCGTGATTCAACAAACGGAGCCAATATAAGGTTTCATACGTATTGGTCAATTGGGGTTCTCCATATATGTTCTCGTAACACCAATCAACAAACTCTGCATTCCCTATCCCTTCTGGCACCTGCATGTTTGGTTCAAATACTCTTGATTCTCCGTCCCACTTCCCCTGTAAGCCAGTCAACTCAATTTCGTCTATACGCTTTTCATATTTTGCTACGAACTTGTCCCAGGTGTAGTTGGCCAATACTTTCTTTCTTATATCAAATCCTTTACGTCTTCTTATAGGCTCTGGAAGAGATAATGTCTCGTACATGAGGTCCGCACTAACTTGAATGTCTGGATATACTCTATAGGCGGTATTCTCCATGTCAAAAAAGGTTCTTGCGATAGGAATTGGTTTAGCACCTAAAAACTCAACAAAGTCTTCCATACCAGAATAGTTAGTGCAGGATGTTGGAACTCCACACGCAGACGCTTCCATAATTGGCATTTCTAATCCACCACAATTAGACATCTGAACATAGAAGTCAAATGTCTGGAATATTTTAGCTAAATGTTCTTCTTCAACACCACTAGAGACGTTAGGAAACATAGCCGAATATTTTTTACACTTTGGGCATATCGTTTTGACATCTTGAAAGAACGATCCAAATACGTGTTTGCAATTATGACAACTGTAAGTAAACAGACATTTTGTGCTCAGTCCATGTTCTTGTATAAAGTACGGTAGTTCCCAACCGTGGTCTGGATACGATGTGTGAAGATAGAGGAATACTTTCTTTGCTAGTTCTGGACGCTCCTTTTGTGCTCTATCTAAGAAAATTCTAAATGACTTCATTAAGTCCGGTATCAGTTTTCTCTTTTGATTCCTTGCTACTAGACCAACAAAAATGGCGTCCTCTTGTAGTCCAAGCTCTTTCTTATTTTGTGCTGGATTTACTGCTGGTTTGAATATGTCTGCGTCTACACAAGGGGTTGAGACATCTATGAGCTTTACCTTGCCCCCACCTTCGTTCTTAATTACGTTGTAGGCGTACTTGGTATAAGTAAAAACAGAGTCGGCTTTTATTAGGTCGGATATCCACTCGTGTTTTTGTGGGTGGCTATCACAAGTAGGCATTATAATATGGTGGAAAAATGGACGAAGAGGAGACTGTGCTTGGTAGTTGTACATATAGCTGTCTCTAAACTCAATACAAATATCCGGTTTAAAATCAAGTAGAACTCTTTCAAATCTCCAACGACCAAATTGGTTAATAGGATTAGAAGCCATACGTTCATGACGAGGGTCTTTTTCGTCAACGTGATTTGCGTAAAACTTCCAAGGAGAGTTCTTATTTCTATTGTCCTTAATAAGTCCATATGTGGCAAATTCGGCTATTTCATACTTACCAGAGTTGTATAATCCGTGTAATAGTTCTTTGTATATCTTAGAGAATCCAGATGATAAATAGTGTGCTTCGCTACACACTAGTATTCGTTTTTTATTTGTTGGCATTTTTTGCTTTGGCTATTACTACTTGATATTTACGATAGACATAATACGGTCCTAGTCCAAGTTTCGTAGATATTTGTTTGAATGACATATTTTTCAGTCTCATACTAATGATCTTTTTCTCTACTTCGTCTAGTTCTGGAAGGTACTCGTATACAGAGTTTTTTCGTTTAGATTGTATTTCTACGAGTCTCGCATGTTGATGCTTGCTTTCCTCTTGTAGATACTTCCAGATTGCCCATTTAATATTGTTATACAACCACGTTTTTGTGGTGCATTTCTTTGAGTCGTTTTTGTGAAGAGTTTTGATTCCTGTGACTAATCCTAATTTACCACAAGACTCACAATCTTCTAAGATATATTTAGGAATATTTAAGACGCTTAAAGCGTGAGCGACTAGCCCCCCATATTGAGAGACTAGCCGCTCTTCGTTAGTTGGGTTCATTAAAATGGGATGTCGTTATCGGCATCCACACTAGCAGCAACCGGCTCACCACTTGGTGTCTCTTCTGCTGCTGGAGTACTATCCTTCTTCTTGTAAGTATTAACCACCTTGCTAAAGCTACTGGCTCTAACATAGGTCTTATACTTCTTTACTCCATCCTTATCTTCCCAACTATCGTTTTTAATAGTTCCTTCAATATTGATGATTTCTCCTTTTACGAAATTCTCATCTATATGAGTAGCCGCAGAATCCCATAGTTCTACATTATGGAAAGTAGGCTCCTCTTTCCATTCATCCTCTTTCTTAAAGGATCGGTTTGTTACGACGGAGAGGGCAACCTTTGGGGTTTGCTTTGCTCCAACATAAGTCAATTCTGGGTCTCTTGTGAGTCTTCCTTGAAGAGTAACCCTGTTAATGTCTTTTCCCATAATAAAATCTCCTGTTCAAAAAAAGTTAAAAAACACACACAAACTATACCTTATTATACGCTCGAAATGGGGGTTTGTCAACCCCTAAATCAATTTTTTCCCATATTTTCCTAGAATTCTAGCTGATATGCCTTCTGAACAATGCATCCATCGTCTCTACCCTTGATACATGCTAGAATTACGTTGTTATCCTCTATTAAAACACTCTTACTTTCAGACCAAGCCTCGGGAAACACCACTGTTGATAGTTCGGCCTTATCGTCTGCTACGGTACAGAATGCCATATCCTGTCCAGGATTCTTCCCTTTTTTGGTTTTTATCTGTCTAACGCTCTTAATATTACAGGCTATATGATATACCTTGGGTTTCTTCTTGCTGTTATATGGAATGGGAACGAAAGGTACATTAAGTAATTCTAAACATGTAGTGTCGGCATTATCCATATTATATGATTTGACTGGCGAGACAGTCATTGCTATACCCAATAGAGCCTGTTCTCTTTCTGCAACAACTATAGCACTACCATCTATAGAACGAGCGGGCTTATTTAATAGTTTTAATTGGTCATTAATCACTGTTTTCCGTTTACCAGTATGGCACCCACCGTTTTTGCCAGTAGGGGCTTTAATCAACAGTTCTAGACATTCCTTCAAATTCTTACACGGACGTATCCTAATATATTCTTTCTCTCGTTTGGTAAGTTTACGATATACTTTAAATTCGTCCATCTTTTTGATTCTAGTTTTTCCCTTCATACAGTCCAGGGCACCAGACTCAATGAATCCTTCGGTAGTCGTACTACTAACCGATTCAGACAGATGAAATAGGTAGTCTTCCCATGTGAATTTGGACGGTCCCTTATCAAGTAGTTCAGAAACCTTGTCTACCTTGTCGTTCAATTTAGCAACCATAGAGGCTCCAACACCTTTGATATTTGACAAACCAAAGTATACTGAGCTATCTATTATCTTGAAGTCAATATTCTGCTTACTAAAATTAGGTGGTTTAATACTAATATCGTTTTGTCTGGCATTGTTGACTAGTTGATAGACTTCTATCATAGGCTTGGTTCTAGTGTGTGCCATTCTGAGATAAGCACAATAAAATTCAATAGGATAATGAGCCTTGGCATACGCTGTATAATAGCCTAATTTACCATATCCGAATCCGTGGCTACGGTTGAACGAATATCTTTGGCTCTTTTCAATCCACTTAAAAATCTCCTCTGCCTCCTCTGTGTTTACTTTATCTAATTTAACACACCCTTTTAAAAACTTGCCTTTCAATTTGGCAATCACTTCTGGTAGTTTTTTACCAATCCCCTTTCTAAGAGTATCGGCCTCTTGTAGTGTAAATCCAGCTATGTCTTTTGATATATTCATAGAGTCTTCTTGGTATATCATTAGACCATAATTATCTTTTAAAATTGGACCTAACGCTTCAATAGGATTGTCTACATCTTCCAAACTATTTTTTCTGTCCATGTATTTTTGAGTAATAGATTTTCCATCAATACGGGCTTCAAGACAGCCGGGTCTAATAATCGCCGTAAGTGCCGCCAAATGTTCCATATTTTTAGGTTTTAATTGTTTAGCATATGACGCTCCCATATGACTATCTAACTGGAATAGCCCCTTTGTATTACCATTTCCTATAAGCGTCCAGGTTTTAGGACAATCTAATGAAACATTATGTATGTCATATTCTATTCCTCTTTGTGATACCATCTGCTTAATGTCTAATAATTTATCTAAAGCGGCCAACCCCAGCATATCCATCTTCACTAGTCCTATAGATTCACAGTCTCCCATCTCTAGACCAACGATTTGTGTTTTAGTTTTGGGGTCATATACTAGAGGACACAATTCACTTAGTGGCTGAATGCCTATAATAATCCCAGCAGCATGTTTTGAGTTCGTACATTTGGTCCCTTCTAAAGCAATGGCCTGTCTGAACCTATTGGCATATGGACCTTTAAGTTCTCCATTCTCGTCTATGCTACACCACTCCTGTAGGTCTTTCTTTTTGTTTTCTAATGCCCATTGAATTATAGATGATTCACCCTCTTCTTCTTCCATTACTTGAAGTTCATCGGCTATTTTTGATTTATCTGGAATGTGTTTAGTTATTTGATTAATTTCATCAAAAGATACGTCTCCATATGCTCTAAATACATCTTTGACAGAACTTCTTCCACGAAGTCTACCGTGGGTTATAATGTGACCTACTTTATTATGACCATATTTGTCTTTAATATACTCAATGACTTGGCCCCGTAAATACTTTGGTATATCTAAGTCTATGTCTGGTAAAGTTCCTATACGAGCGGAGTTATAAAATCTACTAAAAAGTAATTTGTATTCAATAGAATCTATATTAGTAATCCCTATCAGATATGCTGTTAGACATCCACTAACACTACCTCGTCCTGGAGATAGAATCCCCCCAATGCTATGAATATAGTCTACAATATCCTTAACAATCAGAAAGTAACCAGCAAGATTGGCTTCTTCAAATACATCTAATTCTTCCTTGACTCTATCTACATAGACCTGAATCTGGTCTTCGTCTATTTGATCCTTGATTAGGTCTTTCCAACCCTGTCTACACAATTCTCTTAACCACAGATTCTCGTCGTACCCTTCTGGACAAGAGAAATGTGGTAGTTGTGGTGCCTGTAGAATATTATTATACTCTCCACACATCTCCGCAACCTTATTGGTATTGTCTAGTTCTTCTTGAGTGTGACCATATCCTTGCATCTCTTCATAAGTAGGTATGTGATAATTGTCTGACTTGAAGAAAGTATTTAACATAAAGTCGGGTTTGTTAGCCTTCTCTAACGTCGTCTTCATATTGGTACACAGAAGAATCCGCTGTAGTTCTGCGTCTTCGTGTCTACAGTAATGAGCGTCTGGTGTGGCAATAGTCGGTATACCAGTTTCTTCGGCTATTTTTCTTACACAGTTCGCTACGGTTACTTGGAGAGGATTTTCTATATAGTCCATCAGTTGAACCTCTAGAAAGAAGTTTCCTTTTCCAAAAATGGATTCAAGTGCTTTAGCACATTCTATCCCACGCTCCAACCAGTCTTCGTGAAGTTGTTGGTCTCCATCCAGTACACAGTTGGACAAAACAGAACCAAGATGACCGGCAAATGCTATAAGATTGCCACGATGACCGTATTCTTGTAGGCCCCATAAGTCTAATCTTGGATTATAGTAGAAGTGTTCTGGTTTGTTTGATTCTGAAATCAGTTGAATCAGGTCTTTCCATCCAGCATCTCCTTTGGCCAATACTGGTAGATGAGACAGTTTTCTATTGCCAGATTCTTTAATAGTGGGAGACTCATGACAGACATATAGCTCACAACCTATAATTGGTTGGATGTCGTTGTCTTTGGCCTCTTTTAGAAACTCAATAGACGACCCAATCACACCGTGATCTGTCAGAGCGATAGATTTGCTACCTATCTCTTTTGCTCTATCTATGATATCGGGTATCTGGGAAAGCCCATCAAGGAGGGAGGCGTGGCTATGGCAATGTAGTGGTGTATAATAACCCACAGTGTTTTTGTTACTCATCTAAACTTCACTTTCTCAAGACATCTTCTGTGTAATTTCAAAAATCGCATAATTAGGTCGGCAGTTTGGTCAACGTCAACATCAGCAGAGTGTGCTCCTTCTGCATCTAAATTAAAGTACTCTCTGATAAAGTCAAAACTGTATGATTTTACGTCTGGATTAGACTCAAACCAGTAGAACATAAGGTGCATAGAATCTATTACGTCCCTATTATGAAAAAGATTGTTGTTTCCTCTACTAGTGACCATACCCAATTTACTACATATCCGGTCCATTATGAGAAGGTCAAATTTGACTATGTTGTGACCCGCAGCTATAGGGGCAGAATACTGGGTTCGTCTCTCTTGTTTGGAATTATATTGTAGTAGATATTCCTTGAACTTCTCAAACACTGTCTTCTGATCTGGAGCACCTTCCCACTTGTCTAGTAGTTCGTTTACTGAAACCTTGTCTTTTTTACAATGCCAATCAAGAGTGCTTTTGTGATCCTTTATATATTTTTCCCTATCTTCAATCCCCTCTGGTCTTATTAACTTGCTAAACTCACTATTTGGAACCACCTGTAGGGTTCTGGGATGAACCATCTTGGCCGATAGCTCTACTGGATTACACAATTCTGAGTTGGGGTCACTTGAGTCGGTTTCAAAGTCAAATACGCATATGAAATTTTTATTCATCTAGTTAGTCTCCTAGTCAATTTCCTTTTATTCTCCAACGGCAAAAATATTGCTTTCAACATGAACGATATAATGAGTAACAGCATCAATACTAACCTCTGTAGCAAAGTCTTTTTTAAATCTAACGGTATCTCCTACCCCAAGATCAATAGGATAGTAATAGTCGTCTTTTTTAACCCCTTCTCCTACATCAATTATCTCTCCATATTCAAGATTGTGATCTCCTTCTACCAGAACCAATCCGCCACGCTTTGTTACTGGCTTTTGCTTAATTGGTTTTACTAATACTCGGTTTCCGAATGGTTTCATACTATAGTCCTCTCTTTAAAACTTGTTTAATTGATTTTGCCTTACCATACAACGATAGTCCAACTAGTTTATAACCATCTTTTCTGCTAGGAGGTAATTGCTCCCATTCTTTTCCAGGTGGTAGTGTCGGGTCTAGATTTCCGGCTGTCATATAAAAGACCTTACAACCCATTTTGTCTCCAATAAAATCTTCATGGTCTGGTAGCATTAGTGTTTTCCTCCGCTTACAAAGTCCCTAGTCCACTCCATAAAATAGTTCCACATGTCTAGTCCAACTTTCTTATATCGTTCTTGTTCTCGAACATTTACGTCTTCCCATCGTTTTGTGATAATGTAGTCTCCATCATATTCCGATTTGTGAACTTCTCTTCCTAGTTTTTCAGCAAAATCATCCATTACTTGGTGTTCCTTTACTTGGTATTTATTTATTTCTTGTTCTGTTGGTTTTGGTTGTTGACTGTCTTCGTATTTTTCTATTTTTCTTTTGGCCGTTTTTATATCTGCTACTAGGTCGTGACTATAAACACTAAATTGATCGTCTCCATCATTAAATACGTTTAAGTAGAAAGAATTCAACGCATTCCTCTCTGATTCAAGTAGAGAGTAGTCTTCCTGTAAATCCCAAAGTTCGTCAAGTAGGAACTTTATTTCTTCATGCGAAGGGGCCGCAAGAGTGGCCCAGGTTTTAAGGTCATATCTATCTTTAATTGTTTGTATTGAAATAGTCATTTGTTTCTCTTTTTCAAGAATAGGTTTTCGTGGATATTTGTTAGTAGAACTGGAAGCCTCTTCTAGCAGATTCCTTTTCCACCAAGGTAGTTCCTCTACAAGACCGGAAACTTTAGATAGAAAGTCAAGCATTTGTTCTCTTTGTTGGCTCATTAGAATCCCATTATTTCTTTACAAAAGTCTTGCCCATAGTATCCACGTACAAACTGTCTCCACCCCTCTGCATCCTGAGATGTCTGTAGGGTCTTAATATAGGTTAGAGCAGGTTGGTTTAGCCCCATCTTCTTATCTGACTCATCATACAACCATCTACACCGATAGGTGTTCCACATCAAAAAGTTTCGTAGTTGTGGGTCTTGTGACTTGGAGGCTTGTGCTATACAGGCAGAATAAACCATGAATTCTAGGGCAAACTTGAGTGTCTCCCCTCTTGACTTAATCCCCAGGTCCAATCTTACTTCTGCTCCGTTTGTATATCCAATCCATTCATCACACAAGTAAAGTGGCGTATCTCCCCAAGACCCCGCCTGTGATATCAGATAAAGCTGATAGACCCCTCCCCGTAGTGATCTCGGAACCAATGGGGCGACTCTCTGTATTGTCGTATTTGGTTCTGTTATGATGACAGCTTGATTTTCTAAACAGTAAAAACCATTCTTCCTTCCTCCAGACTGAACAGGAATCTTTAGTTCAAAAGTCTTATTGTGTGGAAGCAAAAGTGTTTGCATCTTCTGTAATTGTCCAGAATTGGCTTTGTTCCGTAAGTTACTAGCTATACCGTGGCTTGTTTCATGACCCCAGGTAATCTTGTCACTATCCCTGTATATGTGTCCTGCTGGCATATGGCTCTCAATATCTGCTAGTACCTTTCCTAACGACCCTTCTCCTACCTGCCTCAAAGGAGGATAATCCGTCCACCTTGGTTCCGGCACTAAGTCTACAATATTCCAGTCTTGTGCCTGTGTGATACAGGAGATAGACAGGATGACTAGTAGAATTAGTGTTTTCATGTTATTATACTGCTCCTATCAGATAGTTTCTACAGTCCTTATTACCAACTTTAACTTTTGCTGTCATTTGGAAGAAGAATTTTTCTGGTGTTTCTTGAACACATTTAACGTCCAAATCTTCTACCAGGACCAAACAATCATAAGGATTTTTTGTATTAGCACCAATAACAAATTCTTTAGTTGGATGGTTTTTTGGAAGCTTACATTTTAAGTCATCCGTTAAATGGTTTTGATATTCATGTATCTGACCCAAATAATTTTCTATGTGTACTTGGGTTCCATATATAGATGTTATCGTTGAACCATCATATCCATAAATGGTCAAGTCACAAAATTCTCTATTATGAAGTTCTATGTCATTATATACTTCTGGAGAAATAAACAATTTAGTTAGTTCTCCGTCCTTTGTTAATGTCTCTTTATCATACCGATTTATTTTCATATTCCTTTGCATATTTTTAATCAAACTATAAAAATCATCCATATCATTGTCATTTCTTCCAGTTACGACCATATTACGATCAGCAGCACCCGAAAGAACATTATGCCAGACCATATCGTTAATTTGACGAAGCATTCCGGCTAGACACACTTCTAGTGCTCGTGCTTCTATGTCATGACGACAATCACGAATATATTGACTTAATATATAAGAAGTAGCACCTAGTTTACAAGTTGTGTTCATATCTGATAACCACTTGATCTCTTTTTTTAGAGATGGATGCAAATATGTTGGATGACGATAGTCTATTATTTCGGCCAAATGATTCAGACCTGTAAATTCGTGATAATCGTTTTTATGAGGATTAAGAATCTTTTGGACCATAATATCTTTCCATGCGTCTGCTATTTTGTGTCCTTTCATTTGGTGTTGTCTATTTGTTCGTAAGTCTCCTTCGTCTGGAAACTTATATATCTTTATCTCTTCTGGTTTGGGCATGATGTATGAGAAGCCGTTAATGTCACGTAATAACGCATTATCAAAAGTAGGTCTGCCTGGAAGCATAACCTCTTTTTCTAGCTCTCCAACCACAACTTCTTTAGTTTTGTTATTATCGGCTATCTTATCCTTACCTATTTTATCCTTTCCTAATACAACACTAGGAATAAGTACGGCAGGAACTGCGAGTCCCATTGTTTTGAGAAAATCTCTTCTACTGTTCATATTTATTCTCCTAGTCTAAACTCCCTGGTTTTTGATAGTGACCTATTGTAAATCCGTCTTTCTGAATGTTCGTAACCACATCGTCAATGTCTCTGTTCTCTAACATATAAGAAACGGAATCACATAGACACATTGGTTTTCCTATAGCACTTACATTTCCTGGTTTTGTTTGGATAAAAGGAGGAATCTTGTCTTGATCCTGGAATGTGCCCTTTCCAAAGTCACAAAATTTCGTACACTTCCAACTCCTGGTTTTCTCTGGATATTGTTTGGCTTTGATTTTCAGGAACATCTCCTTAATCATCTCCTTAGTTTCTGCCAAATCGTCTCTTGACCACGACATAGTAAATGGTCCACCGTTCTTAGTGAAAAACATCGTAGCCATTATGTTCTCAACATCTGGGTATAAATGACAAATAGCATAGTGATAAAGACGAAGTTGGAAGTCTGTCTGTAAGTATTTGAGGTCTTTTACCTCTCCTGTTGCCCAGTCTATTCTTTTTCCCGTCTTATAGTCCACAATATGTAATGACTTTTCTCCAAACTTCTCTATGTGGTCAATAGTTCCTTTGAGTTCCAAGTACCCACTTATGATTTCTCCATCAACTACATACTCGTATTTGGCCCAGTCTTCTTCTATCTTTATGCAGAACTCTTGCTCTACAGCCACT
>SDBT01009801.1_pt1 | contig 15505 bp, 20 predicted proteins | sample 2277101 | NCBI WGS metagenome assembly SDBT01 (sample SAMN10404973, study PRJNA504765) | marine sediment metagenome | isolation source: marine sediment core GS10_PC15, 103 cmbsf | place: Arctic Ocean: Southern Knipovich Ridge | collected 2010 | reverse complement strand
GGGGGTGAGGATTGGGCAACAGGAACAACTGTTACAGCCGATTTAACTTGGCATCATATAGTTTTAACTTATGATGGAACTAATGATTATGTTTTTTTAGATGGAGCTTATATTGATAGTAAATCTGTTACAATAAGTACCACAGATGGGGCATTTACTATTGGTGGCCTGTCTACTTGTCTAAGCGGAAATCGAATGGACGGAAGTATTGATGAAGTTGGAATATGGAGTAGGAATTTAAGTGGTTCAGAAGTTTCAGATTTATATAATGGTGGTGTAGGAATCAGTTTTACAACAGACTTTACTATAGCACCAGTAATAACATTAAACGACCCAACAAATAATACAGTATTTCTAACAAATAATATTAGTTTTAATTGCACTGGTTCAGATAACCAAAATCTTGTTAATGTAAGTTTTATTTTAGATGGTGTTGTTAATCAAACAAATACCCCAGCAAATGATACACTAACAAATTTTGGCAAAACACTTTCTACAACAGAGCATAATTGGACTTGTAGGGCAGCAGATAACGAAAGTGGAGTCACTACAGCAGATACAAGATTTATTGATATTAATATTTCAGTTGACACAGAATTAATTACTCCCGGAAATAATCAAAATTTTACTAGCGGAACAGATATAAATTTTACAATTAACTCAACCCCTCTTAACCAAGATTTAGTTTCAGTAAATATGACAGTTTGGTTTAGCAATGGAACAGTTGCACTTACAAATAGTTCAGATTTATCTGGTTCAGTAGAAGTTCAAACCAATCTAACTTCAACACTTCAAGAAGCACCTTATATCTGGGGAGCAGAGACAATTGGAACATTAACGGCTAATGTAACAGGCAACCAAACCTTTGAAGTTCATATGACCCCCTTAATAGTCATTATTAATGAACCAACAGGATTACTTGGTGTCATTGAAAGTAATACCTTTGATTTATCTTGGAATATAGAAGAAGACGGACAAAATTTATCTACACATGTAACTAATTGTTCCTTTACTTATAATGGAGTTCAAACTTACCTACCAAATATTTCAGTATGCGTCGAGACCAATTCAACAACATTTGCCTATGTTACAGGGGTAAATAGTCTAGTGTTTACAGCAGAAGATGCCTTTGGATTTGTTACAAATGAAACTACAACTTGGGATGTTGCAATAACTCTTAATCAACAAACATTTGATACAACAAGTTACGAAACAGAATTAAATAATTTTACTGCTAATATTACTTATAATGAAAGTAGATGGAGTTCTATTACTGCTAATTTAATTTACAATAGCACAACTAATCCTGCTACACAAGTTGGGACAGGGAATACTATAAACTTTACAGAAACTATTGCCAGATTATTCTCCCCTCCGAATGTTAAACCTTTTCATTGGAACTTTAGATTGACAAATGTAACAGGAACATTTGACCTTAACACTACTTCCCAAAACCAAACAGAACAACCAATTTTATTTATTAATTGTAATGCAACAGCAGAAACTAGATATTTAAATATTTCATTCAAAGATGAAGGTAATTTATCTATCTTAAATGCAAGTATTCCAACAGCAACATTAATTCATACTCTTGGAAATTTTGATGTAAGTAAAACATTAACTTATATAAACAACACAGAAAACACTACTTTTGCTTTTTGTTTAGATCCTCCAAATAGAACTCTCCATGTTTCATCAACATTTCAATATACTTCTGGGGGATACCAACAAAGAGTTATAGAAAGCAATGATACCTTTACAAATTCTGTAACAGACACAATACTATTTTTACTAGCAAATGCAGATGGATTGTTTGTAACATTCCAAGTAATTAACATAGCAGAACAACCACTTGCGGATGTTCTAATAAATGTTTCAAGAATAATAGATGGAGTTAACACTATTGTTGGAACAGGGCTAACTAATGATGCGGGGGCTAAAACATTCTGGTTAAATCCAAACTTCCTACATACAATCTTAGCTTTTAAAACAGGGTTCTCACAATTCTCAACATCACTGTTTCCAGACCAAACTTCATACACAATAAACTTGGGTGGTGGAGCGATACCAGAAGAACAAGATTACACAAAAGGAATTACAACAGATGTTTTTCCAAAGGGTTCTCTACTTGATAATGATACAACCATTGTTTTTAATCTTACATTAGTTTCTACATTCTGGGATGTTACGCAATTTGGATTTGTATTAAAGGATGCTAGTGATAATGTATTTGATGTTCAAACAGATTCTTCAAATGGTGGGACAGTAACGACAAACCTAAACACATTATCAAATACTTCAATAATCATGGAATACTTTTGGGTTATAGAAGGTAACTTTACAAATGCTACTAGAAGCTGGATAGTATTTGATGATACCACAGATGATTCGTGGAGCATAAAAGTATTCTTTACTGACTTACTTGCCTTTGTTGATGATGGAATGTTTGGATTGGATAACTTCGGATTGGCATTGATAACTTTTTTAACAATCTTTATCTTTACTGGAATTGTGAGTTTAAGATTTGGAATATCGTCTCCATCGGCAGTAGTTACATTATTATTCTCATTGGTCTTATTCTTTGACGTGGGATTAGGACTAATGGAAAATCTAAACCCAATAGGGGCTGTTCCATTTTTCCCAACAATATTAATGGGATTAATCTTAACAGGAGTTCTCCTAAAGGATGGTATAAGATGAAAGCATTTAATTATTCAATAATGGTTTTAGGAATGTTACTTTTACTAGAGATGGGGGGAATAGATGTTGGAACAAACTTACTAGCTCTTGTTGGAATAGATGTTATAACATTTAGTTTTTCAACAAGTAATTTCTTTAATGCAATCTTTGGGGCAACAGGAATATTACTAGTTGCTGGAATTGCTGCTGGATTATTAGTAGGATTCTTAACAAAAACATCTCCAGAAAATTATATTATTCTTCCATTTATAACAACAGTTCTAGTTGTATTTCTACAAGGATTTTATGGAATAATAAACTATTCATTTGCAAATAATCCTATTTGGATTTCACAATTAATATTATTAATATTAGCTCCACTAACAATTGGCTATGCCTTCTCGCTAGTTGAGTTTTTTCGCGGAAGTGATTGATAAAATGAAATTAAACAATTTTAAACAAAAAATAGGAGAAAAGGATTAAAATGCCACCAACATTCCACGAACCACTAGAACTTAGGTATTGGTTAGTTAATACTTTTAGTGGCAGCATTGAAATATTTATTTTCCTATCTTTTATTTTTATATCTGCAATGGCAGCAAAGTTTAGAATGAACTCCATGGTTACATTATCTTCAATGGTTTTGTTTGGTGTATTGATGTCTAACTTTTTTGGTGGAATCTACATGTTAATATTAATCCTCGTTGGGATGATAACTTTCATTTCAATTTCAAGGGTGGTTAAATCATAGGCTTTGTGTATAAAGTAGCTTCTGTGTAAAAAGTTAGTCTTTCCTTTTTCTTGGCTTTTTGATTGTTTTAATAACAACTCTTCCAGCTTCTACTTCATCATGAGTTGTTTTACTTCTAACTCTTTTATTAACTCTCTTGATGGTTTTTATTCTTCTTGGATATTTTTTCATTTTAATGCCTCCAGAATAACAAATGAACATTTATTATTAAATCTCTCATTATATATTATATAATTTAACCTATATACTCCATCACCACAATTTATTTCTTCTTCAAGTCCTTTTTAATTAAACCTTCAATATAATCAGAGATTTTCATACTTGCTTTTGCCACATGAACTTTCACCTCTGTCCATAAACTCGGGTCTATCTTAATGCTTTGGGTAACCCGTTCCATAGTAATATAGTAATAAAGTAGTATATAAATCTTTGTATGGTGCAGTATATATATTAAAAGAGAGAAAGGTTTATAAGTAATATAGTAGTATATATTACTATACTACAAATAGATAAAATGGAACAAATATTAAAAACAAACTGGAAACAATTAACCAGAGAAGAACGAGGCAAGTTACTCGTTAGGTCTACGAGAATAAGAAAGATTCCTAAAGGATGGAGAGTAACCTCTCAAACAAATAAATCAATAGATTATTTTGTAACATTCAAAAATCACGAGCCTAAATGTTCTTGTCCTGATTGCCATATGAGAAGAAAGAAGTGCAAACATATCTGGGCAGTTGAATTTTATATTAAACAAGAAATAGATGAAGAAGGGAAGGTAACACAAACTAAGGGAGTAAAGATAACTTATGCTCAAAAATGGAAGGCTTATGATAAATCGCAAACTAATGAAAAATTAATCTTTATGAGATTGTTAAAAGATTTAACTGGTTTTGTTGAGCAACCAGAATATATATTTGGAAGACCAAAACTTCCAATATCAGAATTAACATTTAACGCAGTTATGAAGATATATTCAACTTTCTCATTAAGAAGATTTATGTCTGATTCAAAGATAGCAAAAGAAATGAAACTAATAGATAATGTTCCTTGCTATGCTTCTGTAGGACATTTCTTACAAAGAGAAGATGTTACAGAGATTTTGACAGGATTGATTACATTGAGTTCACTCCCATTAAAAGAAGTTGAGACTAATTTTTCAGTTGATGCTTCTGGTTTTTCTACCTCACGATTTGCTCGTTGGTTTGATAAGAAATGGGGCAAAGAAAAGAAATATCGAATCTGGTTAAAGGCAAATGTAATGAGTGGAGTTAAAACAAATATTATTACTGGTGTAAAAATTACAGAAGGAGAGGTGCATGATAGTCCTTCATTACCTTACTTAGTCGAACAGACAGCTAAGAACTTTAAGGTGGGTGAGATAAGTGGAGACAAGGCTTATAGTTCTCGTAAGAACTTACAGCTGATTGAGGATGTGGGTGCTGTCCCCTTCATTCCATTTAAGAAAAATGCTAAGATACTAAGAGGAGCAACAACAATCTGGGGAAAGATGTATCATTATTTTATGTATAGGCATGAGGAGTTTTTAGAACACTACCACAAGCGTTCAAATGCCGAGACCGTGTTTCATATGATTAAAACTAAATTTAGAGACAACCTTCGGAGCAAGACCAAGACAGCACAGATTAATGAATTACTTTGTAAGATACTTTGTCATAATATTTGTGTTGTGATTCAGGAAATTAACGAACTTGGGATTAAAGGAGAGTTTGTTTTAGAGGAAGAGGTTGAAAAATGAGAAAGGTTACTACTTCAGGATTTAAACTTGGAAAGCGAAAAGGATTTAAACTTGGATTTCGTAAAAAATACATGAGTGAAGAATTAATCCAAAAGGGTTTAACTAGTTCAGGTATTAAAATAGGAAATTATGAATTTTATAATATTGGGAATACTACATTAAAACAGTTGAAAAAATATGGGATAATTCCAAATAAAAATTATGGAGAATATGAAAGTAGGAGACCAGATGCCTTGCTTGTTGATAGGAGAAATAAATCAAAAATAAAAGTTTTAGTGGTTCAAGAGAACAAAGATAATGGAAAATTTTCTTCAAAAAAAGACAAAAAAATAACAGTAGAACAATGTAATGATTTATCCCAAGTTTTAGATGCAAAAGTTGGAATATCTACAGATGGTTTTCAATATACTTGGATTAATCCAAAACAAGAAGATATTCATAATCAATACGAAGATAAAACAACTGGAAAATTAAGAAGTTATACAATAATAAAAGATGAAAACGACAAGGATTTTATAAAAGAATTTTTAATAGACCAATTAGAAAATGAGAAAGAGATAAAAAATTTAAATATAAAGACAAGATTGAGTTTAGAAAATTTAGATAAAATAATTGTTAGCATTGGAAAAGATAATTCTAAAATAAAAAAAGAAGAGACTAAAGACCCCTCTAAACTGGCTAAACAGATATGGCAAGATGTTTGGTCTGTTAGTGGAGCTACTCCAGAAAAATGTCTTTATACCTTCATAGAACTATTTATCTTCAAATACCTTAGCGATTTAAATATTTTAGATGAAGATGACGAAGGTGTTAAAATAAATTTTAAAGATATAATTTCTTTAGACCACCAAAAAGCATTTAAAAATTATTCAAGCCATGCAAGAAAATATCTAAAACAAATGTTTCCTGTTGGTGAAGATGGAACAACAATAATTAATGGAACTGTATTAAATCCAAATGTTCCAGAACATAGTTATGTCTTTTATAAGATATTAAAAAAATTCAAAGAATTTGGAGAATTAAAAAATATAGACCCAAGATTCAAATCTCAGGTTTTTGAGGATTTTATGAAAGAGAGTATAAGTAAAAAAAACTGGGGACAATATTTCACTCCAAGAAATATTGTAGATGCAATAATTGAAATTTCAGACATAGAAAAGCTTCCTGAAAATTCTTTAGTATGTGACCCTGCATGTGGAGTTGGTGGTTTTATCCTAGAACCTATAAAAGTAAAAGACAAGGGTTTGAACTTTTATTATAAAATGAAAGGAGATGAAATAACTCATAGACATATTTTTGTAGGCTATGATAAGGGTTTTGAAAAGGAAGAGCAATTAACAATAATTCTTGCTAAGGCTAATATGCTAATATTTTTATCAGAATTATTGAAAAAAAATGAAACAATGTATGAAAATTTTGGAGAATTATTCAATTCAACATTCACTCTTTTAACAAATACTATCCTAGGAACTTTGAATAAAACTGAAAAGGATAAATATGATTTAATATTAACAAATCCTCCTTATGTTACAAGTGGAAGTAGCAACTATAAGGAAGCCATAAAAAATGATGGAAGGCTAAAAGATTTTTATAGAGTTAATGCAATGGGAGTAGAAGGATTATTTTTAGAATGGATAATAAGAAGTTTAAAACCATCAAAGAAAGCTTTTGTAATAATACCTGATGGAATTCTAAATAGACTATATGATAATAAGTTAAGAAAATTCATAAAGGAGGAATGTATAATTGATGCAATAATTTCTCTTCCTATAAGTTCTTTTTATACAACACCAAAAAAAACATATATTCTAGCTATAACTAAAAAATCTGGAGATAATGAAATTGAAAGAAAGGAGGATGAACAAACAGAGCCAATATTTACATATCTAGTAAGCCATATCGGAGAAACATTAGATGTTAAGAGATTTCCAGAACCAGATAAAAATGATTTAGTTGAAATGATAAGTCTCTTTAATCAATTCAAAGGGGATAAGAAAGGTTTTGAAAGTAAATCTCAACGATGTAAGATTCAATCAATTGACAAATTTAATCCTGATGATTATTGGTCTGTAGATAGATGGTGGACTATGGAAGAGAAAATTGAATTGGGAATAGAGAAAGAAGAGATAGTATTAAATTTAGATGAGTTCAAGGAAAAGGTAAGAGATACTGTTGGAAAAGTAGAAGAATTAAATAAAGAACTAGAATCATTAAAATGAAAAAAGAAGTGCCTTTGACAAACAAAAAAGTTTTTGAAATATTTATTGGAAAAAGAGTTACAAAAAAAGAATTATTTAATTCAAAAGGAAAAATACAAGTTTATAGTGCAAATGTATTCAAACCATTTGGTTATTTAGATGAATCTAATATTGAAGATTTCTCTTGTGATTATTTATTATGGTCTATTGATGGGAAGTTTGAATTTAATGTTATAAAAAAAGGTGTAAAGTTTGCTACGACAGACCATTGCGGAGCAATAAAAATATTGAATAAAAATATATCTCCAGCATATCTCCTTTATCAATTAAGATTGCAAAGCCATATTTTAGGTTTTGATAGAACTCTTAGACCTTCTTTAAAACAAATGGAAAAAGTTACAATCCCCATCCCAGTAGAGGATGATGGAAATTTCGATATTATTGAACAAGAAATTTTATCTAAAAAATATGAAAAATTGTTGAAAATAAAAGAAATTTTAAAGGATGAAATTGAAGACTTAGAAAATATTAATGTAAATATAGATTTATCAGAGAACAGTTTAAATAAAATAATAAGTGACTTGTTTGACTTTCCAGAAACAAATTCAAAAATAACTAAAACTTTTTGTAATGAAAATCTTGGAGATATTCCAGTTTATGCTTCATCAAAAAATGAAAAATCAGTTTTAGGATATATCAAAGATAAAGTTAATAAGGTTAAATATTATAGAAATTGTTTAAGTTGGAATCGTAATGGTTCTGTCGGATATGTTTTTTTTAGAGACCATAAATTTGCGACAAATGAAGACCATAGAGCAATGGTTTTAAAAAAAGAATATATAAAAAAAATAGATTTAGGATATATCAAATTTGTTCTTGAAAATTCAATAAAAAAAGCAGGTTTTAATTTCACAAATAAATTAGGAGTTCAGAAAATTTCAGTTTTGGAAATCTCCTTTCCATCAATTGAAAAAAAGGGATTTGATTTAAATAAACAAATAGAACTTAGAAAGAAATATGAAAGTATAATGGAAGTAAAACAAAAATTAATCCAAAATTTACAAGGATTGTCTGAAGTTTCTATAGAAATCTAAAATGACATTCAAACTCTCCCCCTCATCTCTAAACCTAATGAAAGATTGTCCTCGTTGTTTCTGGAGGTATTATGACAGATAAAATACTTAGAGGGGTTGCAGGGGAATATCTTGTTGCTGGAGAGTTAAGTAAAAGAAATATTATCGCTTCAATTACATTAAGGAATACTAAAGGGATGGATATTTTAGCTTCTAATTCAGATGCTTCTAAATCTGTGGGAATTCAAGTTAAGACAACTATCTATCCAAGATTAAAATACCCTTCTTGGATGTTAAGTGAGAAAGCTGAAAATTATTTTAGTGATACTTTGTTTTATGTTTTTGTTTTATTAAAAGATGGTAAGGAAAGACCAGATTTTTATATTGTTCCAAGTAAGAAAGTCGCAGAACATACTAAATGTAAGCATCAAGAATGGATAGATAAAGGAAAATCTAAAGGTATTGAATATAATCCCACAACCATGAGAAAATTCTGTGACCCAGATAGAGAATTTTTGGAGAGATGGGATTTATTAGGATTAAATTAAAATGAAGCAAAATAAATGTTGTGAGTGGTGTGGTGGAAAATGATGAATAAACAAGACAAACATTTTTACAAAGCCTTGAAATTTTTTTCTGGAAAGACCTTGCAAAAAATATTTAATATGAAAAAGGACAACCCTTCAGATTACAATAAAATTATCCCCCTCCCCATAGAAGATATTTTACATAAAATTGGTTATATTTCTTTTGCAACAGAAGAAGAAAAAAGACACATTTCAGCCATAACTCCAACAGGCGTTGAACAACTAAGGATTTTAGAAGATATAAAGAGGAAGGAGTTAACACTAATTGTTTCAGTAATTGTTTCCGTTATAGCCATGATAATTTCTCTTGTAGCATTGGCAAAGAGTATGGGGTGGATATGAATAAACTAAGTATTGAAGAAGCACTCATAGAACAATTTAGGAGAATTAGGGAATATAAATTATTAACATTGGGTATCCTAATTGGAATAATTGGGAGTCTAATTGCAGGAATAATTAATGATTTAACTAAAAATACTTTTTTTTATCCTTGGATGTACCTTTCAATTTTAATAGTAATTTTATTAACGTTTGTCTTTATCTTTCTTACACCTTATTTTAATTGGAAAAGATTTCAATATAAATTGAAGGTGAGAATGAGGGAAATAAAAGAAGGGCTTGATATGGTGGAAGCCCATAGAAAGAAATATCCTGTTAAAAAAGTCGATTCAAATTAGGACTTATTTAACAAAGCCGATAATCCTTATTGGTTATAGTATTTATAAAAAGAAACATGAATAAAATGGGAAAAGTTTATGTTAGTTCAGAACAAGCAAGTGACTTTGTAGATGAATATAAATGGTGGATTGTTGGAATTTTGGTTTTGATTATAATAGGGGGGATTTATTATGCTTAGTGAGAGGTGTGATGGAAGATGAAATTATTTGGAAAAAGATTTAAGAAAATGAAAGTATTTGCTCACATAAGTAGAATAGGCATTCCTTATGCAGGTGTAAAATATAATGATAAAAAAGGTGGCTCAAAAAGTTTCACAATAAGCCCAGTAAAGAAGAATTTTTATACAAAAGATAAAGTTAGTAAAAAGCATGTTCTTAGGACAAAAACAAATTTAGATTCTTTTACTCCAAAGATTAAGCTCTCAAAAATTAAGAAAAAACATTATTAAATCCTGTGTAAAAAGTAACACCTTATTTAGACTTTATACACAAAGCCTAAATCATAACAACATTTAAATAATATGAAAAGAACATACTAATATGACAATAAAAGAGATTCTAGCTAAGTTTGGAAAGAGGGATAAACAATTTCAAAATGCACAAAAAGAGGAAGATATAAGGAAAAAAATTGAAAAGAGAAAAAAAACTCCTGTGGAAAGAGAAGTGGAACACAGACTAGAAGAGAAGAGGCAGAAGGAACTTAAAATTCAACTTCAACACATGAAGGATGAAGAAAGAAGCGGTATGTTAAAATCAAAAATGATGGACACAGAAAATATGTTTAACAAGGAAGAAGGTAGAAGTATGTTAAAGCAAGAAAGTATATTTCATATTCAAAAAGGTGCAAGATCCTTTTTTAGTTAGGCGGTGAAAAAAGTAAATGAATAGAAAAGCAGAAAACACCATGGGTGGTGTTGGAATGTTCATGGGTATATTTGTATTGGTGATAGTTGGTATTGCATTATTCCAAGCATCTGCTCAAAATATTGGTGAAGCAAGTGATTTGACAGCGATAGCAAACCAATCAATTACAGCAGTAGTAAATGACACAGCACAATTTCTAACTAACATGAGGTCATTAAGCAGTATTGTTGTAATGAACGAGACAGGCACAAGAATACTTACAGCAGCAAATTATACCTTTACAAATAATGTCATCAATGAGGGGGCATTATCAGTTAGAGTAGTTCCTAGTGCAGATATAAACCATACTAACGCTTGGAGAATTTCTGGAACAGCACAACCATTGACTTATATTGATGATAGTGGAGCAAGGTCTGTAGCGAGTTTGATAATAATCTTCTTCGCATTGGCTATTGGAGTTGTTGCATTGATCCCAACATTGAGAAGTGGAGTTATGAACATGGTGGGCAGATGAAATTGATAAAGAGACCTAGAAATGATTTAGTTAGTAAATCCTCTAGAGCTATTTGTGGTTTGCAGGAAAGGGAAATTGTAGTTAGGAGCGAAGATGTTGAAGAAACAAAGAGAAGATTAAGGGCTAGAGGATTTTTCGTAGTAGGCACAAGTGAAACAGGAGGTAGAACTAGAAAGATATGGTTCACCCCTTCTGTTGGCTTATAAGATAGGAGTTGATTTTAAATGGCAAAGAAAAAAAGAAAAAAGAAAGTTGGTAGACCTAAGAAGAAAAGAAGGTAATGGTATGAAGAAGTTATACTTATTATTTGCTTTTTTATTTTTAATTAGTTTCGTAATCGCACAGCAACCAAATCCTCCTCAAACAAATGTGAATATTGAGGTTGGTTTGACTATTGATTTTCCGAAGATAACTTCAATACAGATAAACAAAGACCATGAATTCAGTTTTCATGTTTTTAATATAAGCGATGGTTTAAGAGTGGACAATACTACTACAACTTGCATCTTCCATCTTTTTGATTTTACTGGAGAACATGCTTCTGATGAGATGGTTCTCCCTTTTGACCTTGGAAGTAATGATTGGGAGATAACAGTAATAGCAGCAAATTTCTCCCAGACAGGACAATACTCTGTCTTGGTAGATTGTAATGATGGGGGCTTCGGAGGTTTTACTTCCTTTGGTTTTAATGTAACACCAACAGGAGAAAGTGAAAACATGCTAGGGCTTTATGCTTTACTTTACTTGATTCTATTTGGAATAGTATTCTTTGGATTCTATGTTAAGAATGAATGGATAGCAATACTTGGTGGGCTTGGCTTAATCTTCCTAGGGATCTACACCCTTAATACAGGAATTATAGTATTTAGAAATATAGCTACAGAAGTTGTTGCTTGGATTACTATTGGCCTTGGAACAATAATTGCAGTAGTAACAAGTATAAGTTTAATAGAGGACAATTTATAATGCCAAAAAAGAAAAAGAAGAAAAAACAAGTTAAGATATTAGATTTAGCAATAGTTCCAGTTCAATTAGCTGTTGGATTGGAAGCAGTTAAGTTGGTTGCAAGGAGTTAGTACTTCGTAGTGGTAAATCCTCCGATAATCGGCTTTGTGTATAAAGTAGTGCCTGTGTAAAAAGTAACCCCTTATTCAGACTTTATACACAAAGCCCCGATAATCTAAAGATTTAAAAAGGTTACTTTCTTGAACTTATTGTATCACCTCTTTTTCCCTTATGGGAAGATGCAGGTCAACTAAATAAAAGAGAGAGGTTGAGTAGATTAGTTTCGAAGTAATTTCATCTTTTGGATTTGGGTATTCCCATTAGGGTTCATGTTTGAGGTGAAGGGTGGCAAAAAAGATGAATGAAATGAATGAACACACAGATATTGCAAAGTTCTTATTTGAGAATAGGATAACAGCACACATAGATACTAAAGATAAAGATTTCTATAATGGTTTGATAATAGAGCTGCACGAAAGTTTTGTAGTTATAAATGATAGGATGCTTGGAAAAACACCAATTGCTTTTTCTGAAATAAATAAAATTGAGAGGTTTAGGAGATGAAAGAAGGTGGAAGAAAATGAATGACAAACAAGCATTAGCAATGAAATGGTTAAATAATGAAACAGTCATAAAGGAAAATTTAACAAAAGAAAAACCTTGTAAGAAATTAGGTTGGTGTCCTTATGGACAATTAGTTGAAGCATTTCCTTTAGAAGATCACGAAATATCTTGTAAGATCTTCGGGCATGATTGTCCTATGTTTTATCATGCAGAGGGGGTCTCTGAAAACGAATTAGAGGACAAGCCTATTAGGAGGAGGAAGGATGACTGATTTCAAACACTTCAAAGTTTTACACAGACAATCAAATAGAATTGTGTCTATTTTCCAATTTACTAAAGATGCGACATGGAAGGGGAAGGAAAGAGAAGAACTAATTGCTATCCCCGCAGATACGCCAAAAGAAGTTAAAGAAATTGAAATGTGTTTTACACATGGATTTAAGAGATATGAAGGAACGGAAAAAGAACAAGACATCACAGCTTTCTTTAAAAGAAAATCTGGGCAACCAGAAACACTTAGTGAAAAAAGAGTGGGTGGAGAAAGTGAAGCACATAAACTTGCTAAGAACGAAATTTATGAAAAATTATATAATAAAGAATTAACAATAAATGGGAAAAATATTTATGAATTAGGAACAAAAGATTTGACTATCTCTGAAGAAGAACACTCAGATACTGGGCATTCAATTGCAGATGTTTTAGTTAAATTTGATTCATACCCTAACCATAATCTTCTATACGGCTTAGGAATAAATATAGAAATCCAATTTAGTAATCAAAATAGAGGTAAGACCAGTGAAAGAACATTATCAAGATTAAGAGATGGTTGGAGTGTCATGTGGTTATGGAAAGAAGATTTCAATGATGACGGAAAACTTCTCTTAAAAGATTTAAATATCTTGCCTAGAGAGAAACATCTAAAAGAATTAAAAGAAAAAGAATATGATAATTATTTAGAAGAGATTAATGAATTAGGAAATATTTTAGATAATAAAATATTTGAATACAAGGATGAAATTAAGAATAATATAAATGATTTCAAAAGTGAAATAGAATCCCACCTAAACAAAAAGAAAGAAGAATTAAATAATGTTTTATCTGAAGAAATAGAAAAAAGATTGTCTAAACAAATTGATTTTGAAAAGATAATCTCATTGGTAAAAGAAAATATTAATGAAAAAGAGATTATTAAAGAAATAGTTAATCGGCATTTAAAAGAAGGTTATACTAATGTTAAATGTCCCTTTTGTAAGTCTTTTGATTGTGTAGCATATCCAGATATAATTCAATGTTTTAATTGTAAAAAGAGGTGGAAAAATGAAGAAACGATTAATTAAAGTTGAACAACTAGAAGATTGGAATGATGGAAGTAAAAAGGGGGACATAAAAAAGTATAATTTAAAGGATGCTCTCCTATGGGAAAAAGAAGGTATGGTTAAAATCCTAGATAAGATTAAAGAACCAAAAAAGAAAACAATAAAGAGAAAAGTTGTGAAGAAAAAACAAATAAAAGAAGGGATGAATAGAAAACAAGCAGAGGAGGTTGTTAGACATAATAAACAAATTAAAAAAGAAAAATCTAGACCAATTATCACTCAACATATCAAAAATTTATTAGATAAAAGATTATTGTGGGATTACATATTAGATGAATTAGATAAGAAACACGTTGGGGATATTCCAGCAAAAGAAATTGTTCTTTTATCTGCCATTGGAAGATTAGTTAAAAATAAGAATCCATTTTCTTTTAGTCTTATTCTTCATTCAGAAAGTTCAGCGGGAAAAGACCATCTAGTTGAAAGTGTTTTAAAATTGTTTCCAGATGAAGATGTTGAGGCATTTGGTAGAATAAGCAAAACCTTTTTAACATATGCCCATGATAAAAGAAAAGAACCACAATGGACTTATGATGGCAAGATATTATATTTAGAAGAGGTTACAGAAGAGATTCTTAACAATGAAATAATGAAGGTTTTTACAGCAGGAAAAACCAAATCGGGTATAACGAAAGACCAGCAATCAGAGGTGATTGAAGTTCGAGGAAAACCAGTAGTGATATGTACTACTGCTACTTCTAAACCAACCCCAGAGATTCTTAATAGGTTTTCCATAGTCAAACTAGATGAAAGTGAGGAGCAGACTAGAAGGACTTATGGACATGAAGAAGAAGAGTATGATGAAGAAATTATTGAATTCCTTTCCAATATGAAATCAAAGACCGTTAGTATTCCTTTAGGAATGAGGAAAAAAATTTCAAAGGGTTTCCCTGCAAATAAAACAAGTATGAGAAGAGCATTCCCTAGATTTTTAGATATTATAAAAGCCATAGCAGTATTCCACGGTAATCCAGAAATAGAATGGGAGGATTATGACTTGGCCGTGAGGATTTTCAGTAACTACCGTTCTGGTGTGGCTTCCATTCCTTTAAAACAATCAGATAAATTAATAGTCAGTTTATTGGAAGAATCAGAGGAGGCCCTTTCAGCCGTTGAAATTTCTGCGAATATGAAAGGATACTTATCAAGAATGAGTGTTTACAATCATTTAAATAATTTAGAAAATAATGAAATATTACAATCATTTGATTTAAGGGATAATTTCAATAATCCTGTTAAAAAATACAAAATTTCGGAGGAATTTAAGGATAAGAATCCAATCCAATTACCCCCAAGTGGAGAGTTAATATGAAATCTCAAAGGGCCTGTATAGCCTGTATAGAAAAAAAGTGTGCCCCCCCCCTTCTCTATAATACCTATAATACCTATAATACCTATATTATATATATAACCTTTATAACACTATAAAATGAAACTTGGAATGCCACAAATAAACGA
>SDBT01009800.1_pt1 | contig 15506 bp, 17 predicted proteins | sample 2277101 | NCBI WGS metagenome assembly SDBT01 (sample SAMN10404973, study PRJNA504765) | marine sediment metagenome | isolation source: marine sediment core GS10_PC15, 103 cmbsf | place: Arctic Ocean: Southern Knipovich Ridge | collected 2010 | reverse complement strand
AGTACTCCTATGGAATCAGGGTTTGTATCTGTATCCGCCGGAGCAGAATTTTCAGTTGCTGTGGACGACAACGGATTTCTTCACTCTTGGGGTAACAATGATGCTGAGCAAGTATCTGGAACTCCTAAAGAATCAGGTTTTGTATCTGTATCTGCCAGTATGTACAACGCAGTTGGTTTGAAGAGGAAAAAAACTCTTGTTTGTTGGGGTGATGAAGACTTTTATTCGGCTTTCGAAGGATCAGATTTCACTGAGGTATCTGCAGGATACTCTCATGCTATTGCTTTAAGAGAAAATGGGGATCTTGTTCTTTTCGGTATTGATAAACTTACCTTGGGAGCTCCAAAGACGATAATGTAATGATTTTAAAAGGGTTTTGTAGGTCTTATAAACATTATCTCTGACTCTGATCTTAAAATGTCTTCATTATTAGTTCTTTGCTCAATGCAGATTCCTTCTTGATCATAGATAAATGTTTGCAAAATACCTTGATCATGTAAAAGATGTGGATATTTTAGTTTCAGTTTGTTATCTATCAAGTTTTGTAAACTACCTGTATAAAAGTATCCTTCTGTCAAAAGATCTATCTCCTCCTGACAGAATCGCAATTTGCTCTTGTGTTTGTTCTTGCGCCAAATCATATCATATGATCCCCATTCATATAGATAACTTGTTTTCTTCGAATAGTCAGGATTTTCATAGATATTTATGAAATCTTCAACTATACGATCAGCAATGATCTCACATCGCTTTAGCTTTTTGTCTTCTTCACTTTCCATAACGTTATTATTCATATTTTTCTTTAGTAGAACAATCCATTCATTTTCAACATGATACCAGAGTTTTAAGGATATCAATTCTAATCATATTTCATCCTATAGACAGTAATTAATTTGAGACTTTTAAGATAATTAAGATTCAATTGTCCCAGTTTCCATCAATTCGATGAATAACTTCACAATGATAGTCGCATGACATTTTGGATTCTCAGGTGTTCCTTGAACGTTGCAGAAACATCCGAGTGTTTTACCACCGAAACTTCTCAATTCTTCGATCATATTCAGATTTTTGTTCATCTTCTCACGAATGTGGTTTTCGTAATCTTTGAGAACTGTTTGAAGTTTCTCTTCCTTTCCTAGATGAGAGTATTTCTTCTGTTTCGTCATGAATGGATTTTTCCATTTGATGTTTCCTTTCTTTACCTGTTCCACTTTATTCCAGCCTCCCATAGTACATGATCTTCCCACATACACGTCACAATCTTGAATCACACATCCTTTCTTTATTCTTATCCTCACAGGTTTCGGAATATCATCGGAAAGAAGACTTAACTTATCTTTAAACTCTTTAGAAAGATCTGTCATACTTTCACTTTTCATTCGCGATGTGAAATTTTAAATTGATCAATTTTAGTGAATATGAGAGATCATATAGATAACTTGTTTCCTTCGAATAATTAGGACTCTCATAAATATTTATGAAATTTTCAACTACATCGCTTTAATTTTCTATGATGTAATTATTCATGTTTCCGATGATGCTATATTTTGATGTGATACTAGAGTTTTAAGAATATAAATTCTAATCATGTTTTACCTCAGAAACAGTAATCATCTTTCTACCATCGTCTTCGAAAGATCTATACTTGTTATTATAATAACAATAACTAAGAAGTTCAATCATTTCCGCATTGTCCTTATCTTTTGCAATCTTCCTGCATTCTGCTTGCATTCTTCCATCGTTAGCTCTCTTCTCCATGTAATGTTTATAATCTCTTTTTCCCTTCCACTTCACTTCCCATATCAAATCATTGTCAGCAATTCGTTTTCCCTCTAAACACATTGGACACAATTGAAGTCGAATCTTGATCTGAACATATTTCACTATTCGAACGTGATTTCCGATGCACGCTTCCAATAATATTTTATTCAAATCTTTAGTGATAAATTCCATAATAGCCCAAGTAACATCTTCATCGGAATGTTCCACTAGTGAATTCATTGCTAACTTTCCTCTCCCGATGAAAAATTTGAATATATCAATTTTGATAAAATAAGAGATCAGATTTATTTAACTGTTGATATAAGTAATGTACTGTATTTGAATTAAATGATCGAACTATCATCGAAATAATCATGATGAAGATACTGTTATATCAATCTCAAAACTGATCTAATAAAAATGTTATTAGCGTAAAATAAAATGAGTACCGTATCTGAAATATTACAGCAGGTACAATTAAAGAAACAAGATCTAAATGAAGTAACTCCTAGTTTAGTACAAAAGATCTTTACCAATCTATCTATTGGAGAAATATCTAGATTGTGCCCATTAAGTAGAAAATTTAATGATGTATGTAAGAAAGAGGCTCTGTGGGAAATCAAAGTTTGGACAGATTATGGAATTGAAAAGAGATATTCACAAGATGGAACTCAAGATGATTCAGCATCGTGGAGAGAAACCGCAAAAATGCTATATAAGATTGGCATGATTGATTTTGGGAAAAGATGGGTAAATGGAATGACTTATAAAGAAATAGCGGATAGGAAAATCACATCTGATGATGGACTTATAATTATTCGAATGATAGATATAAGAGTTGAAAAACTTGTAGGGGAAGAGATAGAAGAAGGAGATGAATTAGGAACAATGTATTATGATAAAAGATATCTTCAAGCTTGGGCACAGTCAGTATTGGAAAGAAATTTTACTGATTATGAATTAGGAGAATTGAAGAAAATTATGACAAAGGAGATGGCTGTTCTTGCTCATTTCAGTGAAGAATCAGGAGGAAATGCTGATGCTGACGATTTAATCTCTGGAATTATCTTTTTTGAATCTCTTCAAGAGTATGATAGTATTAATGATTAAACTTTTAAAAGTGTATCTCAATCACTATAAGAATCGCAACTAGAATCATCACTGTAGACATTTGGCTCAGGAAATGTATATTTTGGTACGTATGTCCACATATATTTTCTTGCAATATCTACTAGATCTTTTCGTTCTCCATGACACTTCCCCATTTCAGTGTCTAAAATAGACGTAAAATAATGCATAAAATGACTGTGATTACATGAATATCCTTTATCTACTTCAGTCATATTGCAGTATTTGATAAACGACTTATCGAAGACTTCATCTATTTCTGTGCCATTCAAGAATGATGATATGAACTCATGTAGATATAGATCATGAAATCTTATACACCATAATCCACTTCTTTCAAACTCATCTGTGCAATCAGAAAAGTATTCGCAGAAATACTTACTCATTCTTTGAATGTCCTCTTTCTCGTCAGTGAAGAAATGAACCGTAGTCTTTTTCGTGTACTTCGTACGTTCATCTCCGACGTATTGAGGAGAGTCGAGAGTATAAGTAATGTGATTATTTTCTTCATCCATGTTTAGTTTTACATCTCCATCTTGAAAGTGTTCTAAATTTTCTACATCCACACATTCAACTGGATATTCATATCCTTCATACATGTATTGAATATAATGTTGTGCATGCTTGACATAAGTTCCAGAGATAGGTGTATCTAGTACTTCTTTAAATCTCTGTCCTTCAAAGCGTATCTCCTTCGACTGTGAGAAGTAATCTTCTATCTGATGTGAAGTTAAGTTTGAAGGTGAAGTCATGTTCTTTTCCTCATATTGTGATAATTACAATCATATCATTTTCACATTATATTTATATTCATGAAAATTCATAAGATGTACAATATCTCTAACTAGAAATGATTTTTATTTGGATAATTGTACTTATATGCTCAAACGATTATGAATCATATAGGCTTGAAGAATCCAGACTATCTATGTTTTGCGAACGCGGTGATACAATGTCTATATCATACCAAGATGCCTGACAAATGTCATCACGGTATCAAAAGTGAGTGTGTAGGTCACTGTAGTCACGTGAATCGTGTTGTAGAAGAGTGGTGTAGTCTTAGGAAGAAGATGAGCTCATCTGATCGATCTGCAGATTTAAGTGAGATGAAGAAAGAGGTGGATAGGGATGAAAATTTTGTTAGTGTACCTACGACTAATATTATGGAGTCTTTCAAAGACTTCATTGATATGTTACCATGTGAATCTGATGTCTTTAGGGGTCAATATAGAAATTGTATCAATTTTACGATATTGAGTTTACCGATTACAGGAAATGATCTCAATACTCTCTATAGTAACTACCTTGCCAGTAAGAAATTCACCGTTCATAAGTTTCCTCAGAGACTCATAATCTCGTTCAATAGATTTGATTCTAACATGAAGAAGATAGATGGTGATATCCATTTTCCTGTTGATCAGCTACTGTTAGATGGACATAAGTTCAAACTATATGCGATAGTGACCTTCACAGGTGAATTTCTTAATGTTAAAGGTCATTTCGGTGCAACCATACGTGAGAGTAATATCTGGAGATCATACAGAGATGAAAAGATCACGGAAAGAGAGTTCGATAAAGAGTACCTTGAAAAACATGTATATATGCTGTGGTACGAAAAATTTTAAAATTTTAAGTTAGCCGTCATACACATAAATAGGCTTATATAAATCTTCATTATCAAATGAACTGAATTGTATCACATAAAGAATGGGATCGATAAGTGTTAAAAGTTTGATATTCAATGAACGTTTCTCACCTAGCTTATAGTCTTCTATTACACTTTGAGTAGGGAGAACTGGATAATTTTGCATATAAGCTCTAAGAGTGGCAAATATTATAAAATACTCCCTAGTTGCTATTTGTTTGTAGATATCTAGTGCATTTTGACTAAGATGATCATATTCATCTTTTATCGTATTTTCATCCACTATTCTAAAAACATTACCTCTATATCGAGTATTCCTTTCAACTGCGTCATCTTTCAGTCTGTCTAAATAATCCCAACCTGAAGATGTTTCATCTTCTACATCTAAAGCTTTGTATAACAATTGCGTGTAAGTTCGTCCATCATACCACTTATCATTCATATTAATCATGTTAGAACTAGATAGATTTTGAGCTGTTTCTCTCCATGTTTCTCCATATTTCTTCCTTACTCCATATTCATCCCATATCTTCGTTTTCCACATCTCTTCATTCTTACATGCATTATTAAATGCTCTATTTAACCTGCAAATTTTCAAGATATCTTTAATATTAAGATCAAGATATATCTCATTTATAACATCAGGAGATGTAATATCTTTCTTATTCAATCTAATGTCCCGAAGTATCTCATCTACCGTTCTGTCCATTTTAATTAAAGACTAAAATTGAAGAAGAAGTTATCTTCATCAAGAGAAATAGCTAAGCTAAATTGTATCACGTAAAGATCAAAATCAACAAGAGTAATCGGTTTAAACTTTATAGATGATATTGCTCTATCAGACATATCATCATAAGAACCAATGGGAGCAGGTAGAAATGGAAATTGATCACTATGTACAAAGGCAACTGCATTAATAACTATTATCTCTTTAGTTATTGCTCTTTCCATATTACTTAATTCATAAGAACTGAATGGTCTTCCCACATAATCTTCAGCATCATCCCTAAACTTTTCTTCGTTATAGATATCAGAATAATGTGGTCCTTTGTTGTGATCTCTATCAGGTATTATTTTGTCAAGAACCTCATACATTATTTTCTCCATGTGATTCCAACCCTCTTTGCCTCTTCTCAAAGCTTCATCCAATATTTGTCTATAAGTTCTTCCATCATACCATCTGCTATTCAAATTAATCATACCAGCTCCAGATAAAAGTTCAGCTGTTTCTCTCCACGTATCTCCATATTTCTTTTCTATACCATAACTGGACCAAATCTTTGCTTTCCACAGTAATTCTCTTCCACACATCTCATTAAAGTTTTCGCTCAGTAAGCATAGTTCTAGTATATCCTTAACAGCAAGATCATTAAACAACGCTCTTATTCTATTTGAACTTAAATCATCTAGATCTTCCACTCTAAGATGTAATCGTTTCAATAGCGTCAAAGACGCAAAGTCGCGCCGCGATAGTATTGGATCTTTTCCATCTCGTTTTACTTCTTCCGGTTCTTCCCAATATCTACTTGATCCTCCCCTTCTCAGGATGACAGATGATGACATTTTATAACTTGTTATTTTTCTTATATATTTAGACTATTCTCTAAAATTGATCTGATATAATAACTATGTCACAAATGTAAAGCGATGGAATCTTATCAATCACCAGACTTTGAAAGAAGATGGGAAATAACTCAAGAACAATTGGACTTAGTATATCCTGATCAACAGCCAATGAGTTGGAGAACATTAATTCCATATGAATTTGGGGTCCAGATCCTTTAGATAGAATTAGTCTTTATAGATGTAAAGATGGAGATTTAGAATATGATCATATGATAACATTCGGATTCACCAGGAAGTTCGACTTTGAGCTAACATGTCGTATTTCTCCTCTTCTTGTAAATCCAATGTCTGTTGTTAAGTTTTTAAATAATCTTGCAAGAGATGCCTTTTAGAGATGGAAGACCGTACAAAGAATATGATTGGATTAAATTAAGATACAACACTTTCCTCGATTCTCCAGGATATGCAGTCGTTAGAGATACAACGATTAAGAGTGTCAAAGGAGTAGTAGAATTCAGACAATTGCTCGAGTTGACCAAGGAAGAGATCGATTCCATAATGAATGGAGATCGAACGTGCAAGGAAATCGTTGATGAATATCAAAAAGCAAACTCTCTTTTGATTACTAAAGTTGATCGTGTACATCCAGATAGGAGATTTTAAAAGTATATATTCCGCAGTTAAAAATGGACAAAATAGTACTCAAACTTCAGCGATTAGGATTAGAAATAGAAGATCTAAATAATATTTCTCCAGATTTAATCCAGGAACTTTTCTTAGATCTTTCGGTGGTAGAAATTTCAAAACTATGTAGATTAAACACAAAATTTAATTCTGTATGTTTAAGAGAATCTTTATGGAATTCAAAGGTGTGGATCGATTATGGGATCGAGAAAAAATATGGAGATACGTGGAGAGAAACAGCTAAAAATCTTTCTCAACTCAATATGATAAATCTGAACGAAACATGGGTAAATAGAAAAACATATAAAGAGATAATGGATGAAAGTATGGATACAAAGGAAAATTCATTTACCCATGTAACTAATTTACTACAAACTGAATTTGAAGCTGCAATCGGTGTGGGAATAATGGATAAATTTCATATGTCATTATTTAATGAAGAAGAGCTAAAAACATATGGAAAAAGTCGTCTAGGAAGAAATTTGAGATCAGGCGAACTAGATAAGCTTAGACTTATTTTTACACGAGAATTTCATGTAATCGTTAAAACATTGCAAATTTATGGAGCTTACTTCCCGAACTTGCCTGGAATTGGGCTGGCATTTGCTTCTAGACTTCGTTCTAGACCTATTCCGAGAAGAAATAGAAATCTTAGAAGTAGTCATCCTATCGTAATGAAATTCTTTGACATTAATCTGTATATTATGGATTTTAGTTCGGAGATACAATAATATCCTCATTTAAAATGAGCCTTTTTGGACGGATATTACTGTGGGGGTTTATATTCATAATAATCTTGATAGCATTAGGTATATTCAGTATTCATGCCATGATGAAAGAAGAAGAGTTACGGATGAAAAATGAAGATAAATTATGGAATTTGAAACATTCTGAACGTTACTCTATAGATGAACTACCGATATACAAACATGACTTTTAAAAGTTATTATCCTTCTAATTTAATCTGAATATAGACAGTAACTTCAGTTTCCTTTTGGGTTTTCTCTTTTGAAACTTCCATAAGTTTCTTCCAATCGATAGATTCATCTTGTTTGTTCATTTTTTCTTCAATGTACTTCAGTGACTCCAATTGATTCCAATAGGCCGCATGTCTAATGTATCTCTTCCAATTCCACTGTATTCTAGTCTTTGATACGATGTGTTCAATGTAACCTATAGATCCATCATACACTGCCTCAGCCATACAGTTTCTCCAGGGTATTTCTGTTCCAGGATCTAATCTCTCCTTACAAAATGAAACGATTTGATGAAGTCCAATCGACATTGCATTCAACATACATTCAAGATAATCTGGAGATTCGGATCTTTCAGCACAATACTTAAATAGATTAAACCCGTTTCTGAGAAAATCTTCTCTACTTGGAGAAACATATCGAGAAGGTCCTTTTGATGTAGCTATAATAAGCACATATCCTTCCCAAGTTAATTTTTCGGTACTGTTTGATTCTTCATGCTTTGAAACAATGAATTTAAACATTTCGAGATTTCCAGTTCTAACTACGTTGGATAAATAACTTTTCCAATTCAATTCCTCGTCACTCTTAGACTCTTCATATTCAAAAAGAATGTGTTTGAACAGTTCAAAATGACCTCTCTCAGATACGTTAGATAAAAATCTATGAAACGATTTCCACTCAATACATTTTGGTCTACAGTATTTATATGTATCAAGACCTATTCCATTAGTACAACATTCTAAAAGATAGTCCCATGAGAGATCTTCTCCTGGGACTCTGAATTCTATCCATTTCAGTATTTCTAGTTGATTATGTCTTGCTGCAGCTAACATGTAAGATGACCATTTCGTACTGTAACCTCGTATCCACAAATATTCAAGAATATCAATACGTCCATTCATGATAAAGCTTATATAATTACATTTCGCATTCTTGATCTTCGTCTCGACATATTTACACACTTCAAAGATATCTTCTTTCTCTATTCCCTTGTCAAGCATGTATTTTTCAGATAAAGATGCAATGCTGAAACATCTTCCCCATGTTTGTTCACCATAAACACTTTTGGATTCAAAGTATTTTAACATGTTGAGATTTCCTATCCTTGATGAAAATATCATACATTTGATGTAAGCCCCCTTTCTGAGCTTTTCATGAATCATTGATTCACAATACTCTATAAATCCGACACCTTTAACGACTCCCCATTTCATACATTCATCCCAGTTCTTGATCTTCTTAGAAAATAGTTTGAGATCTTCGATAGTGAAAGGAGTATAATCATAGCCATTTATAAGAAATTCGAAGATAAGTTCTTCACAGTCTTTACATTTGAGTTCACTCTCGAGAATTTCCATCTTGATTTATTTCTCTCGTCAACATATCTAGAATTGATCAATTTTAGAATCTCCAATGTTACATTGTATCATAGTGAGTATTTTTAAAAGTTACTAATACTCTTCTACTAAAGTGTTCTCTCTGACAGCATCCTCAACATCTCATACACATTCCAATCTTCTCGATCAACGTCACCAGATATATTTATGTCCTCCACACAGGTATATTGTCCATAGAAAGCGGTTTTCACCTGATAAAGACCTGCCTCTAAGTCGAAACTCAATAACTCTATCTTAGGAAAGAGGGGAGTGTAAGTAAGATCTTCAGTGGTTCTGTTTCCTTCGCGTATAAGGTTAACTGTAATTCTGAACTCTCGTTCACCCTGATTTAGGACGTCTCCAAAGATAATCTTAGCTCTATCAGGATGTTTATAAATTGAACTAATTAATTTGGGTCCTCTTATACTCTCACGTTCCATCGCAAGCTCGAAGTGACTGTACATGTTGTAGTTAAAGATAAACACTCCTCTATGAATTATCTTTGCTAACAATACAACTAATCCAGATAACTTCACGCGTCCCAAACTCTTTTCTATCTCGAAGCTAGAATCCATGAATTTTTCACTATCTAGACGCATTTGCTCGCGAACTTCTGCACTTGTTCCCCTTGGTGGACGAGGGAATTTTCCTTTTTCCCTGAGCAAGCTTGCAGATCTCGCAAGATTCAATACCTTGAGTATGTTATCAGAACAAGGTAGTTCATTTATATCATCTATATTGAAACCCGGAATCGCGATATCAAATCCCGTCACACTAACACTATTAAGCGTCCTTAAGTATCTTATACCATTGCGTGTTGGATCAACAACATTTGTCATGGTATCCAAAGATCGATACGTCCTGGGAAGACCATAGAACATATTAGCGTTTCTTGGATCGAATCCTATTGCAAAACAGTCTAGAGGTATCTTGGTAAGTATATCACGCTTGCTGTGTAATCTGACGAGTGGAAATACAACATCTAGTACGATATTATTAGCATATTTGCTCATCACAGGAACTTTTATCCTATGTCGTGTCCTATTTGGTGTTAGTGGTGTTAGTTTCTGTATAAACGTTAGCTCTCCAGATGGGGGATACTCTCTGAAGTTCTTTTCCGATAACTCCAAACATAGTTTCACAGCCTCGATTATATGTTCAAGAGCGTCTGGACCATATGCGAATACATCCATGTTATTTACCTCATTTATTGATCGAAACCTTACTCTTTTTGTTGATCGTTTGAACAGAGATTTGATATCTCTGAATCTAGCAAGAGCAACATCTCTAACTATTAACAGATCTGGAATATTCGAAAGGACCTGTACTATTTCATCGATCAGATCACTCATGTATCGATCCTCATCCGTTATCATTTCCTTTTCTTCGGGCTGACGTATCCTTTCTAACATTTCGGGATGTAGGTTGAGATTGTTCAACGTAATGTACGGGGAATTGGCTTTAATTACATCATCTAGATTCATTTCAAGAAGTTCTCCATCATCCTCTGGTCTGTACTGACATGTGTGTGATATTCTAGACTCACATTCATCATACCATATAGTTCTGTCATCAGGAATGAGAAATAGAGGATAGAGAAAATCCACTCCAACTCCGATACCCAGATATCTAACAGTTAATTCGATATTATCCCAATCAACATCAACAAGATTCAACACTGGACCTTTCGTCTCTCTAAGAACAACAGACTTTATCAACTTTATGCTTTTTCTGTTCATCTTAGAATTACTGATAATGTACTTTGGAGCATCCCTGTCGCCCTCGTACATCAATCTTGGCATCGAATCTACTGGCCAAATTTCTGGATCAGTTACTAATGATATCCTGTTGATGATGAACAGTCTCTCTTCTGATTCATTTAACTCGAGTAGATCGAATTTTTCCTCACTTATCGACATCAATACTTATACCTTTATTCAAGTGAATTAATTTCTTCCCGACTTCGCGAAACAACGATTATATCAATTTTGATTGTCACATGGCTCTGTTAGTAAAGATCAAGGTTTAAACTATTCTAAAACTCAAAATCGATTTAACAAAAATGTTATTAGAGTTAAACAAAATGAGTACCATAGCTGAAATATTGCGACGAGTACAGTTAAAGAAACAAGATCTAAATGAAATAACTCCTAGTTTAGTACAAAAGATTTTTGCTAATCTATCTGTTGGAGAGATATCGAAATTATGTCCATTAAGTAGAAAATTTAACGATATATGTAAGAAAGGAGCTTTGTGGGAAATCAAAGTTTGGACAGATTACGGAATTGAGAAGAAATATTCACAAGAAGGAATTCAAGATGATTCAGCATCGTGGAGAGAAACCGCAAAAATGTTATACACAGTTGGTATGATCAATTTTGGAAAAAGATGGGTGAATGGAATGACTTATAAAGAAATAGCAGATAAGGAAATCAAAGTTGATGGAGATACATTTGTAATAGTAGATATGGTAGAAAGAAGGGTTGAAGAACTTGTAGGTGAAGAGATAAAAGAGGGGGATTATATGGAAACAATATATTATGATGAAAAATATCTTCAATGCTGGGCATATAAAATATTGAATAGGAAACTTACTGATTATGAATTAGGAGAATTGAAGAAAATTTTGACGAAGGAGATAGCTGTACTTGGTCATTTTAATACGGAATCTTTGGCTAGTGGTTCTAGCTATGGTTATGATTATGATATAGTCACTGGAATTATCTCTTTAGGATCTCTTCAAGAATATGATAATTACTAATAAGAAGAATTTAAAACGTCTTGCAGGTTTTAATTGATCAATCTTCTTCGTTTTGCATCAATTATTCAGGTTGGTGACAATAACAAAACCTAGTTTCATCTTTCTTGTTATTCTTGCATTGTATTTCCTTCTTTGTCAAAGCTTCACATCTTATTCAACCACAGCTTCAGAAACTAATTATTTTCTTTAAAAACTGATTTATCTTCTGTATTTATACAAGACTCGTTAAAGATGTCTTCTGTGAATGAAATACTTGCAAAATTGAACATTAGACGTAAAGATTTGAATAATCTATCAACCACACAGTTAGAAACCATCTTTTCAAATCTCACCTCTAAGGAGATATCTTTGTTATGTAGAGTGAATAGAAAATTTAATACACTCTGCAAATATGAATCGTACTGGAAAAATAGAGTTCGTAACAGGCATGGAATAAGAAAAATGTATGGAGATACGTGGAGAGAAACAGCAAAAATAATGGATGAGTTTAACATGATCAATATGGATACTGTGTGGCTCGATGGTAGAACTTATTGGGAGATATTGGATGATGCTCTAGAAAACGGACATAATATTCTTGAAGGTTTACAAGTGAAGTATCTTCTTCCTTATGTAAATGATAATAAAGAAGATGCAGAACATCTTCGAGGTGATATACGTGGTGATAAAGAGGAAATACAATTTTTTGGTAAAAATGTAAATGGTAAACTTTACACAGATGACGAGTTGGATAATATTTCACTCATCAATTCCTGGGATCTTGATGTAATTTATACTGCTGTTCTTATATATGGACCTTTAAATGTAGGGGTTTATGAATTTTTACCTGGAGGTGGAATTGATACTGCTTCACAATCATATGAATCTTTACGTAAGATGATAGATCCGATACTTTATGTAATGCAATTTAGCTCAGTTAGTCCTAGTGGATTAGAGATTTTACTTTGATTTTTAAAAGTTCACTGTACATCTTTCTTAATTATTTCAATACACATATTTACTGTGCGAGTGAGACAATAGTCATCTGAAGCTGTGATTGAATAATCCTCATACATAACGTAAAGAATGAGATCAATAGATGTTGAGAGTTTTCTCCTGGTTCTCTATTACTGATTTCTGACAGAACAAACATTTAAATTGTTCTTTGTGATAATAAGTTCAACATCTCGTATACGTCTGCATCTTCTCGATTAATGTCATCATGCACATTTATATCCTCCACACATGTATACTGTTTTCACCCGATAAAGACCTTCCTCTAAGTCGAAACTCAATAACTCTATCTTTGGAAAAAGTAGAGTGTAAATAAGATCTTTAGTGATATTTCCAGTTCGAAGATAACGTGTATGTGTAATTTTGAATTCTAGTTCATCCTGATTCAAGACATCTCCAACTTTATACTCTCCATTTTCATCTTTGGATTGTTAATGACGTACTCTGGAGCATCTCTGTCTCCCTCATACATCAATCTTGGCATCGAATCTACTGGCCAAATTTCTGGATCAGTTACTAATGACATCCTGTTGATGATGAACAGTCTCTCTTCTGATTCATTTATCTCAAGCAGATAGAATTTTTCCTCACTTATCGACATCTAAAACCAATACTCAATCTTTTGGTAGCACATTAATTTCTTACTAACTTCACTGGACAACGATTGTATCAATTTTCATCCTCGTTACAAGTTTTAATTGATCAACTTTCTTCTCTTCGCAGGACCACAACGTTCATACAAACTAATCTTGGATTTCAGGTATTTGATAATCTTTTCATCATTATAAGGAGTGAACCTATTTATGTATTTCAGAGTTCCCTTCCAATCATCTGCATCTTGACATTCTGCATACTTAAGAATGTCAAAATGTCTATGATAGGCTGCATCTCTCATGCATTGATTCCAATTGTATGAATGCTCACTGACATGTTTGACTATTTCGATATGCCCTGAGCATGTTGCTTTAATCATACATTTATTGTATACTGCTGTAGTTATGTATATGTTTCTCTTCTTAATTTCACTCTCAATACAAATCAAAGATGATAAATATCCTTCTCGACTCGCTGTGATCATACATTCATACCAATTGTTAGCACCTCTATCTAATGCATGTTTGATTATACTCATGTGTTCTCCTTCAATCGCACCAAAAAGACAACTATTCCAATTGATGATATGTTCAATAAATTTAACTATTTCAATATTACCTCCATATCCAATGCTTCTACTACGCAACTTTGTTGTATCCGCCCCTTTGGATAAAGAGTATTCTAAAGTATCTAATTGACCATGGCCAGCTGCATCGTTCATACATTTTGTCCAGTTCACTTTGTATTCATCTCGCGTTCCAATGAGTTTAAGCATTTTCAGAGCATTCTTGGGAATTCTTCTATCATCTTTTGATAGATCTCCACATATACAGCTCTCAGTAATATCTTTCCATTTGTCATCAGTCATATTCGAAACCTTAGATAAGGAATACTTAAAGATGTCAAGTCTATCCAGAAAAACAGATTGTTTTACACATACTTTCCAATTCGTTTCATATTTAACCTCTTCGGGATGTTCTCCGATCCATTCCAATATGTGTAGATGATTTTCTTTCACGATACTGTTAATCATCAAATCCCAGAGATATTGCATAGCATCAGATATCACAGAAGGATTGTGTTTAACTAAATATGTTATAAAGATGTTTAAATGACCTCCCTCTCCAGCACCTACAAATATAAATTCACTTGGATTATCGGGACGTAATAGTTCAATTTCTTGAATCATATGAAGATGTCCTCCTCTACCTGCAGATTTTGCAACTCCATTTCTCAACATATAATTATTGATAGTCAATACATCGTGTAACATTGGAATGTTTCCTGATTTTGCCACCACATGCATGGATTTTTCCCACATCTCTTCATTTATGAATCCTTCTGGTGCTATTTCCAAATGTATGTAGCTGAAGATTTCCAATTTGTTGTTTTCTATTGCCCAATAGAGACAGAGATCCCATTCAGTGATTTTGTTCTCTAACTTGATTATATCTTCACATCTAAATGGTGTGTAGTCGTCATCATTAATCAAAAATTCGAAAACTATCAAAGAAGTTGAATCATCGAGATGGGTCTTGAGATGTTCCATTTTATGAATTATAATGAAGATTTAAATATATCGTTTTTATCCATAGTAATTCAACAATAGTTTTAAATTTATCATACAGAGTAGTTTATACATGTATCATCGTATCGGATACAATATTTTTCATGAATAACTCTTCTACCATTAGAATCTAAGTTATTCTCAATACGTCTTGAGGAATATTGAAATAGTCCAGTATCTCTGGATCTAGATCCTCAAAGCAAAAGTAATTCTTTGAGGATCTAGATCTTTCTATTATTTGTCTAGAACCAATAATAATAGTGCTCTTGTCTTGTATATCAAGACGAGGAAAGTTTCCATTATTATTATAACTACGAATCAACTGATTTCCTTCAAAAAGTTCTGAATTCGTAGAGATAACAATTATATTTCTACGTTCCCATTCAGATTTACTATGCAAAAGAACTGTATTTTGTTTAAATCGACAAAATTCAAAGTCTTTGATACTTGTTCC
>SDBT01009799.1_pt1 | contig 15506 bp, 38 predicted proteins | sample 2277101 | NCBI WGS metagenome assembly SDBT01 (sample SAMN10404973, study PRJNA504765) | marine sediment metagenome | isolation source: marine sediment core GS10_PC15, 103 cmbsf | place: Arctic Ocean: Southern Knipovich Ridge | collected 2010 | reverse complement strand
AAGGTTAATCCCTCTAAAGAATGGATACGTGTATTGCCGCGTATCGTGATTGAGGAATGATCCAGGTCAAAGAACGTGTCGAACTCGTAGTCGATCTCGGCGCGTTGAATCGGACCCATACCTAGCTTCTCGATGGCGGTCTTCTTGTTACCCTCGGTGTCTTCCGTGGTCGTCATAAGGTGCTTGGTCTTGGCCCGCATGGACGCAAAGACGTGACCAGGATAGTTCTTGATGCCGAACTTGTCAGCGCCGCGTTTGGTACAGGTCTCCACAGTCGGCTTGGGATCGCCCAGGATCAGCCGATCATGGTACTCATTGACATCAGCCCACGCCAGGAACTTGTTCCCTTTGTACTTGTTGGCAGCGAGGTTGTCGACCACCTTCAGACAGCCCAACGGACCAATCCACTCAGGTGACAGACCGTCGATGATGATAAGCTCGTAGTGGTCAGCGGCGAACTGGTTGATAGCGTCGGTGTAATCTTCACCGTGAGTTGTCTTGAGGACGATCACGTCGAAGTCGAACAGGTCAGCGTAGAGTTCAGCGGTGCCTGCTAGTTCACCTTCCTCGTTTTGACCGTTCGCTTCTGCATCGATAAGTCCAATGCGTCCGTGAACAAGTGATGGCCCTTCCTCTTTCGTCCAAGGGTTCTTTCCCGAGGCGACCGAAAGCATAGTGCCAGTCTTTCCAGATTTTGACGGCCCGCTGAATCCAACTCTCAGGTTGGGGCGGTGCTTGACAGCTTTTCTAATAACTCCCATTTGATTGTCTCCGAAGGTTGTGGGGGACGCTTGAAATCACGCCCCCCTGGTTGAAAGGTTTATCCTTCCGCGAGGAAGAATCGAACCACGTTCGCCTGCGCCCGGATTACGTCTCCGGATTCAGTCGTGATAGAACCGATGTACTGCCCAGTCTTCTCGTTAAGCGGGAAGTCAGAGTAGGTCTCAGCCAAGGTAGCAGCTGCGGAAGCCTCGTTCTTTTGATCGGGGTTCGCAGATTGCTTCGCAAATGCGATGGGATCTTGGCGCTCTCCTGACTCAGTCAGTTCAACCAACTTGCGGTTGTAAGCTGCTGTGTCGAAAGCCTTCCAGTCCACCTTGACCTTGAAGTCGGTCTTATCTGTGGCGAGTTTGTCGAGGAACTCTGCTTGGGCCTTGGACGTCAAAGGCACGCCTTTACCCGAAGCAATTGTGGCCTTGTCAAACACTGCGTTGACAATGGTCTCGATCCACGACTTCTGGAAGCGGAGAGTAGCCCCTACAGGACAATTCTCGGTAGCTCCAGTTTTGTCGCCTACGACGCGGAATGTCATGCCCTGAAGCGACGTAAAGGGCTTACCCTTTTTGTTGCGTCCAGCGGTCAGCTTAATGTGAGTGGTGTCACCCAAATTAACTGTGTACACTCCGGCAGGGAGAACAGATCCGTAATTCTGGTAAACTTCCTCAAGTCCCGGAATTACCTCATCGGTCAAATCTTTCTTGTCAATCATGATCTCTCTCCTTTTTCACTTGATTACTGCCCACACTTAGTATCTCATACCACGGTATGGATGTCAACACCCACTACCTATAGTAGCATAGATCCAAAACACCACAATCCCTACCGCACAAATGGTGCGGACCCAGGCGAGTTGAAGTTGCTCTCGTTCGTAATTCATACTACCCTCCAATTTCAAAGGGGGTGATTGCCGTAAGACAAAGGCAGACACAAGTGAAATGTCGTTCTTGTCTACACGGTGGCGAATTTGCCCTCGCTCACCCCAGGCGAACTTAAAACACACGGTTGATAAGCGCATCAACGCCTAAAAGAAATACCGCAATAAACGTCAGAATTGCCAGCATCCCAACCAAGGATAAAAACACCTGCACTACACCTCTGCAAACCCACTGCCCTACGGTTGCGACTACCGCCCAGATTACTTCCATAAGTCCCTCTCTCTCTGCAGCGCTTCCTCGTCGGGCAACGCCAGGTTAGGGACGTCATCGAACAGGAACGGGCAAGCGTTGTCCCACTCGTGGAGGGTCCACCCACTCGTGTCGTTTAGGTCCATAACTAGATTGACCGCAGTGATGTAATCCCACAGCTTGAAGTTCACTTGTACTTCGCGCTCGGGTGGGTGCATCTGCAGTGTGTAAACGATATGCTCTTCCCGATCATCGGGGTGGAAGCCCATCTCCTCCAGGTCTGCCACGCCCAACACAATCTCCATATTGATCTCGTATGGGCAACCATCGATGAGCGTCGCCAGTTCCTTCTTGAACGCAGGAACCTCGTGCGGGGGAGCGTCTAGGTGCCAGTTGGTTGCAGTAGTGGTGTGGTTCCTCATGCTTCACCGCAGTCCTGAAGTTCGACCGAATTCTCGTAACTGATTTCGGTCGCCTTCAACACGCTGATCCGGTCCAGAATCACGTCAATGTTTGCCGTCTTGGGGTCCAACTCAAGCGCCTCGGTGACTTCAATCAAGAACTCCACCGCTGCTACGCCGGCCTGAATGCCTGCCAGTAATTTTTCGTCCATTTTTTCTTGTGCAGTCTCTTTATTCATCGTAACCTACCTCCTTATTCATTTTGCGCGCTGCCTCAGCGAACTTCCGCCGCCGCTCGTCGCGTTCTTGTTCCTGTTGATAGAAATAATTGAACTCAGCCTCTGCCTCGTCCGCCTCAAGTTCCTCAGCCGCCGTAGCGCGGTGACCTTCCTCTAAGTCTTCCAAGTCCTGCAGGCGCTGTTCCTCCTTAGCTGAAAATTGCATATCATTCATCGTCGTTCCTCCCATAGTTTGACCGCAGCAATCATTAAACAAGCCACAAAAAATGGCCCGACAAAAAATGCTGCTAAAAAAAGATCTTCACTCACCGTCAGCCTCCTCCAGTTCACCGGGGTGGTGAGGTTGTCGGACCTTGAAACCTTGTGTCCGCTTGAGGTCCATCATGTCGTCGGTACCGTGGCACACTGACGCAAAGGTGCATCGCTTCGAGCCAAAGTACGGTACGCAAGAGTCTTTCTCTTCAAGCGCCGGGAACAGTACGTCAGCCATCGCCTCGTACTCGGCGTCCGTTTCGCACCCCTCCAGCTGGACGAGACCGTCCCGCGCTGCAATCATCTCCCGACGGGTCTGGTTGAGCCACTTGTCGATGCGGCCAGCCTTGTGTTCGATCTCGGTGTTGAGGCAGTGGTCCCGTAGAGTGGAGAAGTCTAGTATTTCGGCCGTCCACACCTCAGCCGGCGTACGACCGTCGTCGCCGAAGTCTTCGTCACAGATGTTGAACTTCTGCCAGCCCTTGGTTTTGCACCGGCCATAGTTCCAATCGTACTCGGTCTCGATGTGGTGACCGTCGAAGTCGAGGACTTCCTTCTTGTAGCCGCTTACCAGCGGGCCGACGTGGTCACCCTTGTACTTGCGACCCTTGTAGGCGATCTCTAGCAGCACCGACTTGGGGTCGGCGTTGTACTTGCCTCGGAAGTTGAGCAAGTGGGTGATCTGTTGTAAGTCGTAGTGCCAAGACTTCACGAAGTTCTCGGTGTTGTTGCCCGAAGTCTTAAACTCCAGCGCATGATAGGTGCCGTTGGCCTTGTGGCGCACGATGGCGTCTTTACGTTGCATGAAGATCAGTCCAGGGGAAATCTCTGACTCCTCTTCACCCTCTACCGACACGATCTCGTAGGTCGACAGGTAATAGGGCAACCGGACGATATTCCAGGCCCGCACCATTGACTCGGCCAGGGTAGCCTGCATAGCGATCACTTTGTACCAGCCAGCGCGCTCCACGGCGTCTGACATACCCAAACGGATGATCTCATCGACCGCTGCAGCCATTTCCGCTTCGTACTTGAGCCGCTCGGTAAGGATGATCTTGCGGACCACGTCAGCCGGGGGCATAGTCTGTGTCAAACCGTCCGGACCTTCCCCTACAGGATTATTCAAGATCCACTCAAGGATGTTGCCCTCGGTGTTGTGGAACAGGGAACCAGTGCCTAGCTCGATGTTGATTCCCGCCCGAGTGTACCCCACACCGTCGTGCCAGAAGCGTAGCAGCGCGAGGCGCGGACACTTCCTCAAGTCGGATTGATGTGAGCGGGAAAATCTAAAAGGTGTACTCATTCTGTCTCCTTAATGTGTTTAACGAGGCTAACTTGGGCAAACGGCACGAAATACTCGTCGTTCTCGACGAACACAAACACACCCTCGTTGGAAATTTCGCACAGTCTTCCCTGAAGCGGGGACCGAACGCTAAAATAGAGGCGAACGTCATCGCCGATCCAATCTTTCATGATTTCATATGTAATATCCATAATTCTTCCTTTCAAACGCGTCCGAGAGGAGTCGAGGCAATGTCAGACCCCGACCGGCTCTCGGTATTGAGGGCGTGCTTCCTAAGTAAAAGCCAGAAACTTAGGTTGCAGGCCACGATTATTAAAACAGTGACACAACGTGGAGACCTATAGCGACTCCGAACGTAAAGCCTATTGCTGTCATGCACCATTCAAAACTCGTCATAACTTCTCCCTTAATGTACGTTAGTTTTGGAAAACGCAACAAGCGCGTCCCAATCTCCGGTGTTGATTGCGGTGCGAATGTGCGCCGGGTCAACTCCTACTATGCTACAGTACCATGCGTAGGTTCCTTTGTCAACACCCTCGTCGGCAAAGAACTCCAGAGCGTTGTCGATTGCCTTCGTCGTACCCCACTCAGGGTCGTAGAAGTCAATGTACTTCTGGTTGTTATCAACGATGTCTTTGACTCCCTGAACCAAGACCGCCAGGGCCATGCGTTCCTCGTCGCTGGACGAACGGTTCAATGCCTTAGCCTTGTTGCGCTCCATGCGGGCGATGCCCTTCTGGTTTTTGTTCAGCCGCCGGTGCTTGGCCGGTAAACCGGAGTTAACGTAATACTGTTGCATTACGGTACCTCTCGATCTTCAGCGCGGCGATACAATCCCGCTGGCGTTTGTCTCGGTCGACCAACCACTGGATGACCTCCGCGATCTCCATATCAATGATGTCGTCTTCAGCCCAATTCGTCGTGTAATCTTTCGCGTGATCCATTTGAACCAGTAAATTAGCAGCTCTGCGGACACTGGTCTTGTATTTCTTGTCCATATAGTGTTTCTCCCTTCCTATATACAGATGCAGTTGCGCCCAAAAAGTTGCAAAAACCTCCTAGTGGACATCTGACCCCCGGCGTGATATGCTCATAGCTCATCAAGTGACGAAAGGAAGACACTATGACAACGATGGAAAAACTCATGGCGCACATCGACGACTGCTTCTACAAGCCTGACCTTCAGGCGGCTAGAATCATCTACGGTACGGCGTTCGCCCATTACATTCCTGACACGAACCCGATCTGGATGTTCGTAGTTGGCCCGCCTTCGAGTGGGAAGACCGCGATCACCATCACAGCCCTCCAGGGGTTGCAGGGTATGTTCGGGGATGGAAACCTGTGGGGTGCAAGGGACGGGGGAGGCGGCGATACGGATGAAGACCTTATGACTGCACCGCAGGCTTTGAAAAAGAACAAGCATCACCGGCCCAACGAGGCTGTAGAAGTGCTGTCCACGATCAATCCCAACACCTTCCTGTCCCATCAAATCGGCGGCACGAAGGGGCAAAATAATCCTGGCTTGTTGGAGCAAATCACCGGCGGGCCAGCTCTTTACGAGAAAGACGACTGCCGTAAGATCGTTACTGGCAACCTGTTGTGCCTAATCCCAGACTTTACGGTGATGGCGTCCATGCGACGAGAAGTGCGGGGCGAAATCATGGGACAACTGCGGCGGATCTATGATGGGCAATTCGAGAAGAAGATTGGCACCCGGCAAACGAAGATTTGGAACGGCAAGATGAGTATGCTGGCGGCTACGACGCCGGTGATTGACAAGTACACGTCAATTGACACAGCCCTCGGGGAGCGATTCATTCAGCTGAACTGGAGATGCAGCGACGACCCGGCGCGTGGAGTATTCACGTTGAAGATGATGCTTCGGAAAGCTGCCGGATTTAAGGTAAAGGGGCCGCTTCAAAAATTGACTAAAGAGTTGTTCTTCGAGCATGAGGCGAAGTTGATGATCCTAGAGGACGATTCCCCGGTGTTCGATCAGCTGTCAGCGCTGAGTGAGTTGATTGCGGAGTGTCGCACATCGGTGTTCGGGCGTATAGGCGACGACAACAAGTTCGTTGTAACGGAATGCTCAGTACCCGAGGACATTCACCGGATCATTCAACAGTTCTACGTGCAGATGTCGGGCATTTGTACCATCCAAGGGCGCAACTCTCCCAATCACCAGGACATTCAAGATGTACTGCGATGCGGGATCGAAACGCTGCCCACTTATCGGTCAGTAGTGCTACAGGCTGCAATCGAGGGTCGGAAGCTATCTGAGTACACCGGTAAAGACGCCGACAAGCGTGCTGAGGCGGTTAAGTTAAACGCACTGGGTATCATAGAGCGTGTAATCGGTGACCGCAATCCTGTGCAACTCAGAAGCAAGTGGCGCAAATGCGTAGACCGAATCGGGTTTGAGTTTGATACTGTTTTCGTTGCGGACGGCGCTGCCGGCGAGCGAGAACGTGCATTAAGCGTAATCGAGCGGGCGCAACCTGACGTGATCTTCTAAACGATCTTCTATAATCCTACCAACCGGGAGGGTAGATAGAACTGCGGTTTTCTAAGGGACCGTACTACTCTCCCCCCTACCTTCCCCAAAACACACTTACAAGGATTAACATAATTATGTCACGCCTGGAACTCCTTTGTTTTCAATACCCTTCTCCGTACACCGGTCTTGGCAAGAAACCCCTAACCCGTTCCATCTACTGGATTTATTTATTTTTTTATTAAAAGAAGGTAAGATCCTTTAGAATCAACGAGTTACGGGGAATTGGCGGTTCACTTGCCAATGGGGGTGTACAGAGGGGGGTAAACGAAAAAAGGGGAAGCCGATCTCAGCCTCCCCTTCTACTTCGCACCGTAGTATCAGCCCAAGCGGGACCGCCCGCGCCGTTAAAACTCGCCTTGTTCCTCCGGATTGAAGTGATGCTTATGGGCGTCGAGTTCATCGTCTCCAAGTGGGCTGCACTCGTCCGCATTCGGCCGCTCTGCGGCGGCGGTGTCTGGACCCCACATAGACTTCGGCGTAGAGACCTTCACGATCCCAATCCAATGCTCGAACTCAGCTGGGTTCGGTAAGATCTGAATTAGTTCGTACGTTCGGCCGGCCTCCTCAGGCTCCCGGTTGTAACAGTTGATGCGTCCGATAAGTGATGAGAGGCTGTCCTCCCAGATGTGAATGTATCCGTTTTTCATGCTTTACCTCCTTTTGGTAAATCGATCAGCATTTTTTTGCAAGGCACACACTCGATGGTCAGCATCGCAATCGGCCCGTCGGTGGCATACTTGATGATCTCCAACTCGTGATCGCGGTGTGGTGCCAGAATGGTTAGTTGTTCTACGGTGAAATCTCCTGTTAAAATCATTAGTCTTCCTCCTCTGGTGCGTAGTCTTCAATTGTTCGTTGAGCCTGGAAGTAGTTCCAGACCCGGTCTAGCCGTGCGATCTTGTAGCTGGACAGTCGTTCGTTGCGCTCGTCACCGTTCTTCTTGTAGAACTCGATGGAGAACACAAGTCTCTCCCGAGCGTCGTACAGCGTGTCCAGAATCTCGTCATTCAGCTTGCTCATAGACGTTCTCCTCAATTTTGAATTTCTCCATATCGAAGGCTTCCTTGATGCGAAGTTGCTCCAGATAGAAAGCGTCGTTGTGTCTGATGTGGTCGCTGCATTGGGCCTGAAACCCATAGAGAAACAACACTACGACGATGGTACAGGAAATGATGGTAATACTTTCAATTGAGTTACTCATTGGCAAACTCCTTCAGCAACCACATAGGAATCCACATGGTATAACGGTGCTGACCGCGTTTCTTGGTTTTCACCTCACCATGACCCTTCTCGGCCTTTCCTTTGAACGCCTGGGGAAACCTCAGTAAGATGTGATCCACTCCTCGCTCGATCTCTATCCCCACCCACTGGTCAGGATACTCTTCGGCTGAGGTGGGGTTGTCGTGGTCTAACACCACGCGCCACTCCTTGCCGATTCTCTCGGGATCTCTCCTCGCGTGAATCTCCTTGATTAACTTGCCGTTGTCCAACTCCTCAGCCGGCGTCAACGTCGCTCTCTTCAAAAGTCCAATCATCTTAACCTCCTTTGTTGTATTCGTAGTAAAAAAATGTGAGAGTGATGACCGTCGCAGTGAGACAGATCTCAGCTACGACTGTAATCCAGCCCACCAGCGCGTACCACGCCATTAACGTTTCGGGTGTATGAACCTGAGTGATGTCCATTACTCTTTCTCCTTTGGTTCCCAAACACGTTTCAAAATGTCACTGATGGCGGTCGTCCGTTCGATAATCTGATACACGATAACCGTGGAAAAGATTGTGAAGCCGATCACCATAAATACTAATACAGTTGCTACTTCTTGCGTCATTAGATCCCCTTTCGTTTGGCGAAGGCAGGATACTCCCGACGTATCAGTCTCCGCAGTTCATCGTTGTCGTTTGGCACACAGTCCGCACAGATCTTGACCGTCCGTGTCTCCTGCACATACAGCAGCGGCCGCGCCTCCACCAGCAGATCCTTCTGCTCGGGCGTTCGTGCGTAGACCTCGTACCGGGGTTGCCAGTCGCAGATCCCCTCGCACACTACGCAGTGGTCAATCAGCGGGAAGTCCGCCTCGGTTGGATTCTCTTGGTATTCTAATTTCATGCTTCCTCCCATACGTTTTCTAAGTGACGGGGATTGTGTAAGTAGACACGGTCTCGACCCGGCCACTGTACTTTGGTCCCTCCGTCTTCACCAATGTTTGAGCGAATCACCTCACCCTCGGTACGATCCAAAGATCCCCGAAGTTGGACGATGTCACCCGGATAGAAACGCTGGAAGTAGAACTTGTCTTCCTTCACCATCGTTTCGTTCTTGACCGCGTAGAACAGCTTGTTGACTGCGACTGAGTCGGTGCGTCTAGCCATCTAAGTCCACCCCCGCCAGTCCATCGCCGTCGTGATCGCAATCGCAATCTTCGACCAATTCGAGGCAGAAGATGCAGCAGTTGTCTGTGTTCTCGTCGAAGTCGCCTGCCTTGTCGCGTTCCTCGAAGTCTTTGTTTGCTTGTGCAATCTCTCCTAAACTTCTCATGCGTACTCCTATCCCAGGCCTAAAGCCTGAACTATTGGGCGGTAGTCCACCGGCACAAAACCATTCTGCGCCAGTCGCTGCCACCGGTGTTGGTATGATGGGTGAGTGAAAATATCCAGTATCCAAATCTCATCATCATACAGTCTCAGCAACCACAGCCCCGCTGAGTCAGGGACGTGTCCGTACCGCTCTCGCACTGCGTCGAATGCGAACTCGTCGGCCTCGTATTCATCCAGGTAGTTGAGCAGGCAATCTTCATGCTCGCCCAGGTAGTGACCCATTTCAATGTGACCGATCTCATGTAAGATCGAACTCACCACCGCCGGCTCGGGCCATGTCATCTGCTCGGCTCCCACGGTAATGACGAGTTTGTCAGGGTAAATTGTACTCCCGGCTCCTGATTCGATCATCACATAGTAGTCGGTGATCTCCCACTCGTTCAGAATCTTTTTTACCAACTTTCGCAACTCCGACCGACTTCGCACGTCACCTTTGAATTCTGTATTTGTTCTCATTCATTCTCCTTCGTCTACGCCCGGTGCTACGGCTCCGTGTTGCCACGCCCCTTTATGATGCGCCTTTAACAGCACCGGGAAAATCGTGAAAGGCGGGGTGGTCTACGCACACCGCTTGAGACTGTTGCAACAGCCCTTATCACCCTCCGTCAGTGGTCATGTACCACTCAGTTCAACAGGTGACCTCTCGATACAGAGTGTACCACACCCCTATGACACCTTGTCAAGTGCGTTCTGTACTACTCTTGGTTCTACGATCATCTGAATCTCAACCAATTTCATTTCCAATTCGTCAATTCGTGCGACGTGACCATCCGCAGGTCGGGTCGGTTTCATCAGAAGTCCCAGGACCGTGTGCAATGCTGTCTCGTTGTCAGTCATTCGTATTCCTTTCCCCGCAGAGCGGAACAGCCAGCCTCGTAAGGCCAGCCGCTTCGACCTACTCGTAGTAGTAGTTGTCTTCGTCTTCCCTGAATTGTTCCTCAGCCTTCACGAGTCGCTCCAAGGCTCGGATGCCCTGCAGCAGAGTGCGAATCCCGCCGAGGTCCATGAAGATGTCGTGGAATGCGTCGGACCCAAAGAACGCCTTGACTGCATCGTCCCCGGTGTACCCGCCGTAATGAAAGCCAGCCTGTGCCTGCCCGGTCAAGTAGCTCACCCCGCTCAGCACGTCCCACTTGAATCCCATTCGGCGAATGCGAGGAATCAACCCCGCTTTGCCCGCGAGACACGCCGCCGTGCTGCAGGGGTTCTTGGTCGCTTCCATGATGGCACGATGCAACCTACCTTTGCGAGTCATTCGACTCAAGGTGTCGCACATCCAATTTCCCATGTTGAACTTGGGTTTGATGGTGTTCTTACGAAGTTCGTGCAACTCCGTGATAAGAATTTTGCACCGTTTCAATTGGGCGTCATTCATGATTTTATCTCCTCGATGTTGTATCGGTTGAGCAACTCTTGGATCAACTCGATGGTGTAATAGTTTGCTTCCGGAGCGGTGATGTCACAGTCGTCGATCAGCGCAGCTACCTGCTCCACGATCCCTCTGTTGACACGCTCCTTGCGGTATGGAGTCTTGACCTTGCAAGCCGCACTGATGTGACGCTCCAGGCAATCTCCGGCGATCACAGAAATCTCTTCTATCAGGTCAATCATGACCTTACAGTTTTGACCGCTGATGTCGCTCTCTTCAACGCGCTCACCACACTTGGCAACCACCGCGTTTAAGGCTTGAATGGTATCGCTCATATTCTGAACTCCTTTCGTGTGTCGTTGGCCTGATCGATCAGGTCAGCGAGGTTATCCTGGTAGCGGTCCCAGGCCAGTGCTTCGGCGTACCGTTCAGCCTGCTCTTCGGTAGCGTCGTGCGACTCAAGGTACTCTTCCACCAACTCTTCAAACGCGGCGATGTACGCATCCTTGCCGATCACTTTTGGTCACCCTGTGAGATCAGCAACGCACCCAATTTCTCAGCGTCTTTGGGAGATAGTTGGAAGTGAACTGAGGAATATCCGATCTTCCCCAGGAGTGTCGCACCCTCGGCGTCATTCCCCATGTTGGGATTGGATCGAAAGTCCAGGCATACAACCCCGGAATCCACCTTGTTCACAGTGATGTGAAACAACTCGTTTTCGGTTTCCATTTTAAAGCATTCCTTTCAGTTCTTTTTTCACTCGTCGGGCAACATCGCCCCTCCAGGTCTGTGCGTTCGCCAGAAAATAGGCAACCACTGACCGGCCGGTATCGGCGAAGTAGTTCTCCTCGATTGACTGCAGATCAGCCATCGCTTTCAGGTACGGTACCGCACCGAAATAGACCCCGGATTTCGCCTGGGACCAGTCGATGTAGATCTCGTTTGCAATGACGTTCAGGGACCGCCCTGGAACCTTTACAACGTTACTCATGTTTTGACCTCCTTGGTCGTTCTGCGTGTCGTAGTTGACCAGCAGCACAGCCCCTCTCGTAAGAGGAGCCGGGTTGCTACTCAGTAACCTCGTGTCTCCAGTTCCTCACGGAACCGGGTGAAGTTTCTGGCCCCTACCGTCACACTCTTGTAACGCTTGGAATAGCACCTCGCGCCTCGGTTGGCCGGCCGGCACCCCTGATGGTCGATCAGCTGGAACCAGTACAATCTCAGATTCTTGACGTAGCGCAGCTTGATGGAGTACAGTTTCAAAAATTTCATTTTCCCTCCAACTTCGCAGCCAGCAATCTCAATTCATCAGACACGGTCAGCGTCGGGAGTCTCTGTGCCACTTCCTCTTGCGTGATTCGCAGGTCATGGATCTGTCGCAGCAGGTAGGATTTGTACGGATAGATTGCGTACTTCCAGTCGTCCCTGTCTGTCTCCAGCCCACCCAAAGAACCTTGCTCGATTCGGTGAACCTCCACTCTACGGTAGACTGGCTCGTCGGCTGACCCTCGGTAATCAAACGTTGCAATCAATTTTCTCATTCGTCTTCGCCTCCTCTTAGGGTGTTGATAATTACTCGAACGACTGTCAACTCGTCCAAGCGGGCATCCATGAGTTTCACGCTTGCCTGTTCTCTGAATCCAATGCGTGTTCCTTCAAGGTATTCGCGCCGGGTCTCCAGCACATCCAAAATCTCGTCGTACACTGCTCGTCTGTTGCGACGTCCGGTGACGTCCACATCCGTTCGACGCAAGGGAAAATACTTGTTTCTCATTTTACCTCCTGGTGATGAACACCCATTTCCACTGTCTCCAACACGAAGAATTGGGAGTGTTCGGGTTTGAACCAGTTCTCTAACGCAAATGCGTAGAGGTACCACTGGGGTTTTTGGCCGATGTCGCTGATGGCCGGGTTGTGGTAATGCTTGATCTGCCGGGACTGGTCGTCCTCAGCTGTCTCGTAGTTCCACCGACCGCCGTGGACCCCTGTCGTGTACTCTGCAACGTGGGTATCGTAGCGCTCTTTCGTGGTCTCAACAAACTGAATCGTTTTCATTTTTCCTCCTTGTCGCTATTAAAGATGCGCTCGGCTTCAGAAAGTTGCAAACTATTTTCAACAGCTACAATTAAATTCTCCCAAGTCACATACGGTTCGCAATCCATGTGGCGGAGATTCCACCACCCTCGCTCCAGGTATTCCCGGTGCCGGGTCCACTTGCCTTCTTGAGTGTTAATCATGGTAATATCGCCTCCACTAACTGATAGCTTTCTACCTGCTCCAGGTACATTGCCATCAACTCCACATTGGCGTAGGATGAAGCCACAAGCACTCCACCCGCGATGAGTGCTATCCAGGTAATCCAAGTCATTCTTTTTCCTCCTTGTTGTTGTACTCCCAGGACACGTTGCACGACTGCAAAAAATCGTAGTCGTAGTCGCTCAAGTGATCCCCGCTTTGCATCTTCCAGTCAGGGTCGAAGTCGCGCAGAAAGTCGTTCAAGGTCTCCTGAGTTAGCTCTTGTTCCGCTCGCTGCTTCTCCAACCATCGCAATAATGGATCGTTTTCGTTCATACCAGCCTCCCTTCACCGTCGTACTCAACCCAGGCGTACTCTTCGTCCAAGGCACCCAACAGCTGTTGCAGGCGGTCCTCGAAGTGTTGCCGGTCATACTTGCCAGTGGCACCTCCAGGTAGCTGCATTTCCAGCGTCAGCCCAGGCTCAACCAGGGTCACCTTTTCTTCCAGGTCATACCACACCCCGGTGTGTACCGTGATCGTGCAGTCATACCGATGGCACGTTGCCCAGGCACTCAACTCGTCAGGTGAGCAGTTGCTCAACCTCGCCTTGACCTGCACCATTTTCGGAGGATCGTGAAACATTCTACTGACTCTCATTTTTTCTCCTTCATTTTGCTCATACCGTCGATAACCACATTGGCACCGACTTCTAATGCCCACACCTGATAGCGCAGTGGACTTGGCGCGTTCCCGTCATACACCCAGCCATTCTCGTAGGCCACGGCGTGACGGTCTCCTGTATCGTTGTTCCTGGCGGTCATAACCCCCACCCCGCTCAGGTCAACATCCCTCTCCCAGGTACGGTGATCGCTTATCGGATAGCTCCGGAAGAACAGCGTAACTGGTTGACCCCACAGCCCTTCGAGGAAGTCTTTCATGCGGTGATGGTTCGCTTCGGTGACGTGTCTTGCAGACCACCCCATCGTACAACCCATTGCCTGTTCGTAGCGTAGTGACTCATCCTGATAATCTATCTCCAGGGCCACACACACAGCCACTAGCGAACACTCATCCACGTTCCCATGGGTGAGTACCAACTCCGGCCACTTCACCTCACCAGCGCCATTTGCAGCGATCTCCATCCGGATCAATCTCGTGATCTCATCATCAGTTAAATTATTCAGCATTTTTCTCCTTAGCGTCGTGTTGAGTTCAAAGCTGCGTTGTACGCGGTCTCGGCATCGCCGAAATATCCCACGAACCAAAGCAACCAACCCTCGGGGGAGTAGATTTCGGACATCCACTGACCGCCCGGCCATTCCGTAATCGCAGTCACTTCAATGGTTTCGCCGTTTTCTTGGTGTCGAATTTCCTTTGTCATTTTTTCTCCTTCGTTGTTGAGCATAATTGCTCCGCAGCGCCTGGGTGCTAAGTCCAGACGCCACAGGCAGTTACGTTCTACTGCTCGTTTTCAAGAGTGCTCAAGCGGTAGTCTTCGCGTGCAGCGCACTCGGCACATCCACAGCCGACCCGGTGGTAGTCCCTGGTGATCTTCTCACCAACGTTTACACCCTTCGGCTGATGGTCGTGAAAGTACACAGCCCCATTCGCCAGCTGTTTGTACTCATCGATTCCCATCGGTTCGTCGCCCTTCATCGCCTGCCACGCCTTCATCTTAGCCTCATTCAGGATGATGCAATCCAGCACCATTTCCAGCCCAGCGCGCTTGTTGCAGTGACGTTTGCGGTCAACAGCCAACAGGCAAATCAATGACTCTGTATGGTGGTACAGGATTGACCCTCGGATGATTTCGATCACATCGCCGGCCGTGGTCACTTGCTCGAAGGCCTCGTACCCTGGCACTGTTTTGATGGTCACTTTGTCGTTTTCAACCTTGTTCGTGTTCATTTTAGCTCCTTTCAAAAGCTATAGATGCGTTTGGTTTCAATTAGTTGCAAGAAAACTTTCCACTCTGTACATTCTATACCCGGCACACTTCTTGATGAGTGTACCAAATGGCACTGACACTTTCCCTTGCCAACTCCCGGTCGAGGTGTAACCCTCTTTGAATGAGTCGTTTCGGACGGAAATATACGCAGTCCCCCCAGGCTTGAGCAGTTTCAGAATGTGCCTCACTACGCCCCACCTTGCATCGTGGGTCTCAATGACGTTGAGAACGTAGTTGCAAATGATCGTATCGTACTGAGCCGTAGGAAGATGCGGCCGATGGTTCAGGTCGTACCCATCCATTCCCAGGGAGTCACAGTCGAAGCCTTTTCCACATCCATAGTCCAGGCACTCACCCTGTAACTTCCCTGTTTCCAACAGATACGCCATTGGCAGTGATAGATTCTTTCGCGTAATCGCTGTCTTTGCTGAAGCATTCATCTTAGTTATCTCCTTTGTTTGCTGCATTTATCGGGACCACAATGACCTTGCAAGTGGTGTCTCCCCGGCGTACGAAGGGGCGCTCAACTGCCCAGTTCCACAGGCGGCGTGGGCCTTCCTCACAGCCATCGTAAATGATCCCAGATTGGTACGCTACATGGTGCCAAAGGGGCATAGAGCCGTGGTTGTAAAGCAAATGACCTCTACCCTTTAGCGTAAGTTGTGCGAGGTCCAGCATGGGCGCTGTCCGGTACTCGTTCA
>SDBT01009796.1_pt1 | contig 15507 bp, 11 predicted proteins | sample 2277101 | NCBI WGS metagenome assembly SDBT01 (sample SAMN10404973, study PRJNA504765) | marine sediment metagenome | isolation source: marine sediment core GS10_PC15, 103 cmbsf | place: Arctic Ocean: Southern Knipovich Ridge | collected 2010 | reverse complement strand
TCGAAGTGGCTTACGGCGGCAGTTATACTGTAACGCCATCGAAAGTCGGTTACACATTCGAACCCGAGAGTATACTATTCGAGAATGTAATCGCTGACCAGGCAGACCAGGATTTCACCGCCAAGAAGATTAAATATACGATTTCCGGTATTATATCCGGTGCTGCTGAAGTGACAGTGACTTTGAGCGGTGATGTTGATGAGGATGAAACAGTGACTGTAGTTGAAGACGGTGGAAGCTATGGGTTCGCAGTAGCTCACGGCGGTAATTACACTGTAACGCCATCGAAGACCGATTACATGTTCACACCTGAAAGCATAATATTCGAGAATGTAATCTCTGATCAGACCGAGCAGGATTTTACCGTGATTACTTACGAAGAGTATTCTTTCAAGGTAAGAGAGAGAGATACGTTTGTTGTATTCGGAATTCCATTTCCACTTAATTTCCTTAACGGTATGAAAATGTACTTCCCGGAAGGGTCTCTACCCGAAGAAAACATCACTATAACCTTCACATTGCCTTCATTTGCAGATGTTGACAACGAGAATAAAGATATTTCTTTCTATGGAGATATTATAACTGCTGTGAGCTTTGTTGTAAGTGTCGAAGGAGAAGTAGTCAGCCCATACAACTTTGCTGAACCAATTGAATTAACCATCCCTTACAAAAGAGGGCTTTTAGATGAACTGGGAATAGACCCTTCGATCCTGAAAATGTTTTTTATATCACCCACTGGAGAGCTGGATGAAGGAGGTATTGCCACTATAAATGTGGATGAAGACTTAAATGTTATTACTGGCAGTGTGTCTCACTTTTCTGATATAGCTGTTGCACCGTGGCGGGTACCGGCATCTGTTGACGAATTCAATCAACCAACCGACTATAAATTATCACAGAATTATCCAAATCCGTTCAATCCCGTAACAACCATATCATATGAGTTACCGAAAGAGTCTCATGTAACGATCACAATTTACAGCATCCTCGGCCAGCATGTGAAGACACTTGTGGATGAGATGAAATACACAGGAGATTTTTATGTCACCTGGGATGGAACCGATGAATCCGGTGAACGGGTAACGAGCGGCATGTATATTTACAGCATTGAGGCCGGAGTTTTCAGGCAATCGAGGAAACTCATGCTGATGAGATAGATACTTTCCTTCTTTACCAGAAACCTTTTGTGGCTGAAGTTTAAATAAACTCCAGCCATTTTTATTTGAAAATACCGAAAAAAATAATCAATCTGCCGGAGGATAACTGCCTTTTGAATATTTGGATTTTACAACCATCTGCCGATACGTTCGCCGGATTCTGTGGCTTCACGGATTGCTCCTAATTCAGCACAATCACCGATTACATGAATCTCATCACACTGCATTACCAAGGCTGCCGCCAGACCTTCAAGAGTTGGAACCTGCATGATCTCTGATGGTGTTATACCGGCTTCTGCTTTTACTCCTATAGCGACAGCAGCCACATCAGCTTCCAGTCCCCATTGCTTGCCATTAGGCAGGATTATCTCAACACCCCCATCAATAAAGGCAGTGAGTTTCGTGCCGGTCATTACACTGACATTCTTTTCCTCAAGAAGATTGAACATCTGGACTTTGACATTTGTCATTATATTCTTTTCCATAAGCCGCGGGAGAATCTCGATAATGGTTACATCAAAACCATTGTCCGCAAGATGGCATGCTGTCTCACATCCCACATCTCCGCCGCCGACCACCACCGCTTTTTTCCCGGAAAATTTTGAAACATTGCAGAGCACCTCAACCGCAGAAACCGCATGAGGTTTATCTATTCCCGGAACATCGGGCATTACCTGTTCAGCGCCAATTGCAATAACAAGTGCATCGGGTGCCTCGGTCTTGACCATTTCAGGTGTAACTTCCGTATTGAGTTTCAATTTAAAATCGCTCTCTGCAAGTTCCTCATTAAACCAGTCCCATAACCGCGCCAAATCCTCTTTGCACCCGGGTCTGCTGCCGGGATAGACCATACCGCCAACGTATGGCATTTTCTCGTACAGTGTCACATCATGACCCCGTTTGGAAGCTGTGAGGGCACACCGGATACCCGCCGGTCCGGCACCTACAATCATAACCTTCTTCTTTCGGGAGGGAACGGGTAAATCCTGTTCGGCCTCGTGGTTTACATACGGGTTCACAGCGCAGCACAACGGCTCACCAAGCCATAGCTGGTGATAGCATACATTGCACCGAATACACGGTATAACTCGTTTGCCGTTTTTGGCTTTGTTAGGCCAGTGCGGGTCGGCAAGTATAGTACGACCAAGGGCAACCATATCGCATTTGCCGGACGCTATGAATTCTTCTGCTTCTTCGGGGACTGTGATTGAACCGGTTCCGATAACCACTGAATTGGGGCAGGCTTTCTTAATTCCCTCTGCAAGTGGCATGAGAGTATTTCTTGGAATATAAAGTGGTGGAACGGAAGGATATTTGCTCATAACCTCTATAGTAGATGCGGTTGATGCGACATGAAGGTAGACAACACCAAGCTTTTCAATATGCTTGGCAATCTCAACAGCGGTGGGAAGATCAATACCTCCGGGTATTTCCTCATGGGCGCTGAGTTTGAATCCTACGGCAAAATCAGGATATTCTTTTTTGATGCCTGTGATAATATCGGTAGGGAATTTCATACGTTTCTCAAAAGTACCGCCATATTTATCGGTTCTTTTATTTAAAGCGGGAGACATCATCTGTCCAATTAAATAGCTGTGGGCACCATGAACCTCAACGCCATCATATCCAGCCTTAATTGCTCGGCCTGCAGCTTTGATGAAATCTTCCACGAGTCCATCCAGTTCTTCCGCAGTCAGTTCCCTTGGTTTAACAACATAGTTGGGGCTATATATGGAAGAGGGTGCTTCTGAACTGAATTTGCCGCCTGATAACGCAATCTGGAGAATAATCTTTGTGCCGTGTTTGTGGACTCTGTCAACAAGTTCTTTATGAGAAGGAATAAAACGGTCATCATAAATACCAGTAATGGGAACTGAAGCGAGCTTGTCATTCACCCTGGTGAACTGTGTAATTATAAGCCCCATACCTCCTATAGCACGTTCTTCATAATACCTTATGGATCTCATAGGCCAGGTTTCATCAACACTGTAAAGGCCGCCCCCCATTGGAGCCATAGCACAACGATTGCTGACTTCAATATTTCCCAATCTAATAGGAGCAAACAGGTGTTGTAGAGCCATTTTTATCTCCCCTTTTCAGTTATTTATTTCAACCCAAATTAAACTTTTCACGATACATCTTAAACACGGTATTTATGAAATCGATCAAGACCAAGCTCAAGATATTCTGATGATGCACGGTTGAGTTCTTCGATGTATTTCTTTTTGAGATTCATTATATATTTTCCCGCTAATTCAACCCTCCGGGGTTCTGAGTACGAGTCTATAACAAAGTATATAGAATGATATTTTACCATTTTAATTATAAAGATATATATAATACGCTCGGATATATTAGGTTGCAAGTGTATTTAAACTATTTGGAACCTTTTTGAGAATTCCGGATAAAAAATTAGAAAAAAGAAAAAAGGGTGAATATATAATAGAATAATTTCGAGCTATTTAAGAAGGAAAAATTCCTGTATCTGGGGAATATTCGCCTCTAAAGCCTCTTCCGGAGTGCCGACAAAAAGCACTTTGCCCTCATGAATGTATGTAATGCGGTGGGCGATGCGTTTTATGCTTTCAATTTCATGGGTAACTACCACAATAGTCATTCCAAGTGTTTCGTTGAGGGTAACAAGAAGGTTATCGAGACCGAGCGCTGTAACCGGGTCAAGACCGGCAGAGGGCTCATCGCAGAAAATTATATCCGGGTCCATCACTATCGCGCGGGCGACTGCGACACGTTTTTGCATTCCGCCGGAGAGTTCCTTGGGGAATTTATCATAGACGTTCACAAGTTCTACCTGGCGCAGTTTGAGTTCGGCCACCTCACGTCTCAATTCAGGGCTCATCGATGTATGCATTTCTAGAGGGAGTGCCACATTCTCTCCGACAGTAAGCGAATTCAGAAGGGCACCATACTGGTACATAACACCCACATTCTTCAGAACTACTTCAACGTCCTCCTCATCAAGCTCTACCATCCCATACCCGAGAAGACGTATTTTCCCGATATTCGGTTTGTAAAGTCTGATGATATTTTTTAGCAGTGTTGACTTCCCGCACCCGGAAGTACCAAGAATCACCATGATCTCGCCGGAGTGAACAGAGAAATTTACGCCATCGAGAACATGCTGTGGGCCATACCAGGAATGGAGGTTTTCGACCTCTAATATTTTTTCGTTTATTTCCTTGTCAGACAAAATAACCTCGGGTTTGACAAAAAGTAAATTCTAAAACTTGAAATAAAATATAATTCCCCAGATAGAATCCATAATGATTATTGCAAAAATTGATGTTACAACCGATGATGTCGTCGCCCTTCCGACACCATCTGCACCGCCTGAAAAAGTCAGCCCACGGTATACTCCAACGATTGTAATTATAATAGCAAAAGAAACTGCCTTGATAAGTCCGGTAGCTATATCCCAGAACATGAGAGAAACCAGAAGCCGGTTCATAAATGTTGAAGTCGAGAGTTCCATATAGGTAATCGCTACAAGGAAACCACCCAGTAATCCAATAAAAAGGGCCATAATTGATAAAAGCGGCATAGATACAATCATTGCCCAGAATTTTGGCACGACAATAAATCTGATGGGGTTGAGTCCCAGGGTCTTAATGGCATCAAGCTCTTCGGTGAATTTCATGGTTGCTATTTCGGATGCAATAGCCGACCCGCTGCGTCCGCTGACTATGATAGCTGTCATAAGGGGAGCAAACTCCCGGGATAATCCAATTGCTAACATGTCTACAACAAAAACTGACACTCCAAAATCTCTGAGCTGTGCGGCGCTTTGAAGAGTTAAAATTACACCGATTAGGAAAAGAATTGTTCCTACAATAGGTAAAGCGGTTGAACCTATATAGAATGCCTGTTCTACAAATGATCCTTTTCGATATTGTTTTTTATCAAATATTCCAACAATGGCCCAATATAGAATATCGATTGCAAGAACAGATATTTCGGTTGCCCGCTCAACTTCTCTCAGGGCAAGACCGCCAAACCGTTCAAGTGTCAGCTTTGGAGGTTTTTTTTGCTTTTCATGTTCGGGTTTTTCTACTCCAGCGGAAATTTCGAGTAGCTTTTTTGCCCTGTCGCTGAACTCGCTAAGCGTTATTCTTTCTGAGGTAATTTTATTTATAAAAACAGCGCCGGAACTGTCAAGAACAGTAATTCCGGAACCGTCAATTACGCTAACATTATCGGTGTTTATTCTGGATAAACTCTTTTCCACCTCACCGACTGTGGAAGCAACAAGATCGCCGGTAATAGTAAGAACATCCCGGTCAATAGTAACCAAGGGGCTGTCATGTTTGGTATCCATGATGTTCCTCACAGGTACTTTGAAAACCGTAGAAGTGTCTGATACCTGGTTTGGATAGTTTCAACATTTTCGTCTTTCCAGTATTCCATGGTGAAAAGCACACTTACATTGCTTGTCAGGTTAAGCCTGAGTCTGTTTTCGCCATCGTATATCCAGGTGTCTTTTTGGGATTCGGGCATTAAAATATCAAATTCGGTATTGAATATTATATATCGTCCCAGTCGAATGTCCCCCAGAAGGAGAAATTCCAGACCTGTAGTTTCAGTTTTTACAATTGGCGAAAGAATATTTGTTTCACTGTTAAAAATATAGGCACCGCCGGTTATTGTTCTTCTTGCTCCATATCCGCTTCTTACGTGTAGATTGATAGGCAATGACTTGACAAGTATTGATGTTAAACCGAATCCCTGTTTAAAATAAGCAGGAGAAAAACCCTTACCAAGCTTGATTTCTTTTGCATTTTTAACCACCTGTACAGTATCACCTTTTGAATCGACCCTGACATAATCACTCGGCTCTTTAAATCTGTGATGTGTCGGGAAGAAGCGTGTTTCTACAGCTACTCTTATGTATGGACTGAATAAATCTGTAAAACGATAAATGTATGTTGGCTTCAGTTCAGCTTTGTCAATATACTTGCGGAGTACTTTATCTTTTTCCATCGACAAACCCTCTTCCAGATTGGACCAGATAGAAATGATGTGACGGCCGTTTTCATAGCGGGCATCCGAAAGCCATTGAACTGTTGCGGTAAAGCTCGCCTCACTTTCTATACCGGCTTCACTGGAAGGGACATAATGCAGGAGCGCGTTACCGGCAAGCTCGCTTCGAGTTCTCCATTTTCTGTCGGTTCTGGTGATCTGTCTAACATCCGTAAGAAACCCGAATCCAAGAAAATCTCCGGTCTTTGAATCTATAACCAGATTAGCATGGCTTAGTTCTCCCGGCATAAGCCGTATTGTTCCGAAGTTAATAACAGCGTTTACATTGTCACCGGGCTTTACGATTTTATAACGTCCAGGGGGTAAAAGCCAGGTGAATAATTTTTCGTCCATTCCCTCTTCAACGCCCTGCCCGATACCGTAAGAAATCCCAGTATCGAGGCCGAAGAGTTCATAATATTCACGAACATGAGCACGAGATTCATTGATCACATCAATGACAAGCCCAGACCAGTCCGGTTTGATCAGTGTTGACGCCCCTTCTTCAACACGCACATTTTTTTGTATCAACTGGTCAAGCGTTCCGGAACCGACTAAAACGGTGTAAATACCAGGCACAAGAGGAATTCGATGACCTGTTTTTGAGTCCTGTACCATTTTACCCTCTTGAAGAACACCATATACAGGTTCATTGTCCGGGTCAGTCATGGAGGGACAGAAAATCGCTCCTTTTCCAAAAGGTATTATGGTATCATCCATTTCAAGCTGAGTTGAAATAGGTGCGCTTTCCCATGTCGTTTCCTGTCCTGTACAGACAGTAATTTCAACGACCACAAGAAAACAGGTTGCGAGCAGTGTGCTGGTAAAACGTGTCATTTTTCCTTTTGCTCTCGGTTTTTCTCGGGAATAATTTCAAATACTGATTCGTCCAAGTCTTCAGATGTTGAATCTGCCTGAGCGGGTTTTTCTGTGGGTTCTGTAGAACCAACAATTTCCGGTAGCGTCCCTGTTTCCATGGAAAGAAAGAGTGAATCGAGCTGGTTTACTATAACATCCATCTGAGCCTGTAGGATGGAAGAAAGTCCCCTTATTGTATACACCATTTCATCCTGAAAAACCTGTCTGCGCTGGTCGAAAGAATATTCCCAAACCTGTTCGCCATTTTTCACATTAAGCATTTTGAAAGTCATGGCTAAGTGGGCGAAATATATATCGCCGGCATCAAGTTTTTCGAGGGCTTCCACAGTCCCCTCGATCCTGAAATCCGGCCTGGTCTCAAAAAAATCAATACCAACACGGTTTGTAAGAGATGATATCTCAAGATGTTTGAATACCACATCTGTTACCATGTAATCAGGTCTTACAGCCCATTGTTGAAGTTCATAATACTGGATCTGGTTCGGAGAATAACGATAAAGGATGTTCTGACGGTTAAAAATCCGCTGTACCTCAAACCTTCCAATCTGAAGAGAATATGGATACGGGCGTTTTGAAGTGACAGGTACCTTGGAAACAGGAGTGTAGCTCAGTATATAATAGTTTCTTGTCTGTATTCTTCCTATACTGCATGCCAGAATGGAAACAATACAGATAAATAGAACAAGTATTAATCTGTGTTTTTTCATAGAAATAATCATTTTATTCTATCCTGTCCCCTGTTGTAGTTCTCCCTCGTATAAGTACGGAGGGATTTTCTCTTATCACATCTGTAGCTTCCCTGAGATTATCTATTGTTTCTTCGAGATTACTTAGAGATCTTAATATATCGTCCCGGGCCCTTGTTACAATCAGATCATAGTTAATAACCATTCTATTGGCGTTTGACACAAGTTCTCGAAATTCTTCAGATGTTTCCGCCAGCCGTAGGCTGTCAAGCCCTGCACTAATTGTTCCGGTTATATGATTAATATTATCTACTGAGTTCTGAATTTTTTGAGATTGTATAAGGTTATTTATAGCAGTCATGGTGCTGTCAACTTGTTTTGTAGTTGACGAAAGATCATTCATGACAAATTCCATGTTAGAGATGGAATTTGTGAGAGCAGACCTGTTATCTCTGAAAAGCGTATCAAGTTCGGAACTCAAACCAGCAATAGAAGAGATGGTTTTACTTATTGACTCGTTAGTCTCTGGTCCAAATATCTGATTAATATTGTTAAGCACCTGTTCCAGTTTGACCAGGATTACTTCCGCCCGCCCGGAGATATCCTCAAGAAGCGATTGACCGGCAGTAATCGTACTCCCTACGGGCAAAACTTCTGAGCCTAAAGATCCTCCGGAGAGCTCGACATATTTCAGTCCTGTAATGCCCACTATTGTTAAAGTAGCCTCGGTGTCTATTTTAACCGGTGTTCCACGTTCAACATCGATCTCTACTATAACTGATCTGGCATCTTTAACAGCAAGTGCGGCCACTCTTCCTACCTGAACACCATGAAATTTAACTGCCGCACCGGGCTCAAGACCGGTAACTGAAATATCCTCATAAACAACGTAGTATGTGTCCATACGTTTAAGCAGTCTATTGCCCACGAGAATTATAAAAAACATGAGAAGAACCGAGCTTGAAATGATGAGAAAAATGGAAAGCCGGACCTTTTGTGCTTTAGTTGCCATTGTAACCCTTAGTTTAATTAGTGAATTTAAGGCAGTCTAATTATTTATAATATTAAAACTAAATTATTATGTGCGACTTCCAATGTCAATGATAAATACGTTTTCCTTTTAAAAATACTTGTTATTATATAAAGTTACATTCATAAATATGCTGGCGGCTTATGGCAGTCAGTGGTTTATTGGTAAAAAAGCTGATTTCTGATAGCTTCTCAAGGGAAAACTTATACTGCTAAAATTAAAAATTGGCGTTACTTCACACATCACATTTCACACTCACTATCAAGTTCCCCTGTTGCCTTGCTGCGAGAGCAAAATCAAATATATCGCGTTGAAGGCAGATTGCAGGGTCTTCTTCAGGCAGATATGGTTTGTCACCGCGAAGAAATTTTTGTGCTGTCTTATGGTTGAGAATATTATAGACAGCCCTGACGTGGTCATAATTTTTACCTGTGAGCAGGCTTTCAATGTAATCGCCGCAAAATTCGTCCTCAGGGGCTTTTTCCATCGACCGTATTCCCATGGCAACAATGCTTACCAGTTCAGGATTACGATTCTTAATATACTTCGCTGTTGCGCAGGCATTGATAAATGATGCTAAAAGAACTTCCTCGGAATGTTCTAGTGCACTGATCGCTCCTTTTATCCCTGAGGTGGTTCGATGAATAACATTTTTGCCAAAAAAGTAATCTCTACCTTTTTCCATGATGAGCAATGGGGAATTAGTAAGGTCAAAACCATCAATCGGGATTTCGTTGTTTTCTCCGATACGGAGATAATTACCGCTCATTGCCCTACATCTTTCTATATCGTATTCAAGAATTATCTGATTGACACCGTAGTGGTATAAAAGGGGTTCGCAGGTGAATGCTCGAAATACATCAATAATTACCGTTACTCCCCGAGCTTCAAGAGAACCTTTCAGTAAAGAAAGTCTCTTTATACGCATGCCGTTTGCCTTTTAAATGAAGAGTTTATTTATATTATGAATTGATATAAAATTACAGTTTACTAATAAAATACATTATGTGCAATTTATTTTAATGATAGACTTTATTTTCTCTCTCCATCCGAATTCAAAGTTCAATTCATAATTCTTTCACAGTATCCATCCATTAGCATCTGGGGTTTCATTTTTTGTTATTTTTTTATAAATACCATTTGGAATTTGAAGGGTATTGTGAATAAGACAATAAAGTCATTGACAAATAATATAATTATACTATATTAAACTCCATATTAAGCCTATAGTTACGCATTTTTTAATGGGCATTTTTTACAGGGGGTTTTACCAATGAAAAAGAAAAAAGATAAAGATCAGTCTGAAAACATGGATGAACAAGCATCCAACTATGAAGAAATGTTGGATGGTTTTTCCAGTGGAGACGAAGTTGAAGGTGATGATGGCATGGCCCTTTCTGATCTTCTTGGAGAATCTGATAGCCTTGAATTAGAAGGCGAAAGTAAAGAAAGCACTGAAACTGATGAATTAAAGGAATTGGATCTTGATGCCATTTCCGATTTAACCTTTGATGATATTACATCTGAGGAAACTGTTGAAGCAAAGGAATCCGAAGCCGAAGATGGGAGTGTTTCAAAAACTGATTCCGGTAAATTCAAAATTGATTTAGAGGAGATTGAACAGGAAAGCAACGGTGATTATTCTTCTGTACTCAGTGAAATGGAAGGTGATGAAACCTCTGAAGCTGAAACCGAACGTGATGAAGTTGATACTGCCGAAGTAGAAACCGAAGAAATTCCTGCGGATACATCTTCTGAAGCAATAACTGAGAAAATACCAGAGATTAGCGAAGATACTGAGGTTTCATATTCCAGCCTCATTGAGGATGAATCCGATGAGTCTGTTTCAGCAGAAATTACCGAGGAAACCGAAGACGTTTCTTCGGAAGAATTTGCTGTTGAGGCGGAAGGCGAGGCGGAAGGCGAGGCAGAAGGTGAGGCAGAAGGCGAGGATGAAGGAACGGACAAGGGTGTATTTGAAAAGCTTGCTGATAATGAATATTCTGTAGATGATGAAGAAATCGTTTCCGATATTGACGAAGAATTTTCAATACCAGGAGAAGGAGAAACAGAGGAAGAAGCCGTCGTGTCTGATTTTTCTCCCGGGGAAGAAGCAGAAGAGACCTTCGTTATCAGTGGGGAGGATGAAGAACTCGGAGGACCCGAAGAAGATTTTCTCAAACTTGATGATGAGACTCCGTCTGATGAAGGTATTCTTGCCGGGGTTGCTGATTCTAAGCAGGGAGTTGCTACTGAGGTGTTGCTTGAGGGTATTGAAATGGAACCTGAGAAACAAATATCAGCTGTTACCCGTGCCGAACTTTTTCTTGCCCAGGGGAAGGAAAAAGAGGCGATTGAACTTTTTACCAATGTTTCAGACAGTAAAGGGGTAACACCGTGGGTCTCCAAGCGTCTCAGACAGCTTAATATTCAGGATTCAACTGAAAGCGAGAGTGCAACTGAGACTGAAACTACTATTGAAAATGAAAGCGAGTGATTATAAATCACATTATTTTTTAAGGTGACAGTTGTAATGCTGTCACCTTTTTTATATATATGTACATTATATTAGAAGGAAATATCTTCTTTTAAAAAAAGTGACATTGAATACACACACTACTTTTTATATATTAAAAAAACGTGTTTAAATATAATTCCTAAGGAGTTTATTAATATGATAAAAAAAGTTTCGTTAGTCACAGTTCTTATTGTTTTGGCTTCCTTAGTCTGGGCTCAGGAAAATAAGCCGAAACATGCTCCGAACACACTTCCTGGTGTGGAACCGGAAATGCTTTTACCCGATTACTGGGTTGCTCTCAATAGCGATGCCGATAAGGTGGTAATGACACCTGAGGAAATAAATGACTACAATGAAAAAAACAGAGAAAGAAAAGTAGTTTTCAGAGATTATTATGGCAAATCCGATCCTCTCGAACGTGATTTTGAACGGACTCTCATTAAGGGTCCTGTAATGAACCTCATTAAGCCGCTTGAATTACACGACAGGCTGCCAGGTGACAGCCTAAGGGTCAGATTGAAAAGTAATATTAAGTGGCTTTACTCCCGTGATTTTTACGATAACCGGAATGCAATTTACGATGATAGTATGAAGCAGGAAATCGTTGATGCCATGAATATGGAAAGAATACCCAATGAGATCATACGCCGTTTCGGCATCGTTGTTAAACGTGCGGATGTACGTCATTATCCGACCGATATACCCGGCTATTCTGATACAAATTATGAACTGGATCTGTTCCAGGCAACAGCACTTTATCTCGGGAATCCTGTATCAGTTATCCACCGGTCGGCGGATGGTTCTTTCCTCTATATCGAAAGCCCGGTTTCAAGAGGGTGGGTCGCTGCCGGGACTATTGCATTCACAAAAAAAGATGAGATAAAGAGTATAACCGAGGATAATAACTTTCTCATGGCAACCGCCAATAAAGTCCCCATTTACGGCGACTCCGGATTCACCGATTTCTCCCGGTATTTCTATTTATCGGCAACCCTGCCTCTCGCAGCAAAGAATAAATCGTTTTATGTGGTTAAGCTTCCCTATAGGCAGCCTGATGGAAAGCTTGGTGTCACGGAAGCTTATGTAAAACCGGATGCTGATGTGCATATCGGATATTTACCATACACCAAGCGGAATATGCTTGTACAGTTTTTTAAACTTCTTAACCATCCTTATGGATGGGCTGATCAGGACAATAAACGCGACTGTTCCGGTACTCAGCGAGTATTATTACGATGTTTCGGTATCAAAACCGGACGTCACCCATCCTTTATTCTCAGTTCATCGGACCATCAGTATTACATTAATCCAAATCTGTCTGCTGAAGAAAAGAAAACTGAAATCGCAAAACTGGAACCAGTCATTACATTAGCTGGAAATTCAGGACACATTGTACTATATTTAGGGAAGGCACGTAACGGCCAACAGTATTTCATGCACCAGGCCGGATGGGGATATGACGATGAAAATGGCGAGCATTTTATAGTTAACCGTGCCTCCATAAACTCGTTTGATCATAATTGGTATGATGTAAACAGACCGAATGTTTTTACAACTTTTAAAAAATGACCGTCAGTTGCACAAACAATATTTTTTAAAAATTAATTGTAGTTGCTTTAAGAATCAAAGGAGATAAAAGATGAAACGAAGAGAATTTGTAAAGAAATCATCAATTGGAGCCTTGGGTCTCACATCGTTATACATGTGTGATATTATTGAGCAAGATGGAGCCTTTGCATTTCCCACAAGTGGAGGTATGGGTATTGAGGAGGGGTGCGGTATTGTTGAAAGAGGGAAAGAGAAGAATGTAATGCCTGAAATCCGGGCTGAAATCAAAAACAATCCTCAAGCGGTTTTTCTCATTGAAACCCATGTTGATGCCCAAAAAGATGAGAAAGGAACGTTTGATTCGGCTATTCCCCAGTTACGAGCGGAAGGGAAAAGGTGTGCCCGGTATTTATTTACGAAAGGCACGAAGAAAGGCGGTTCAACGTTTATTAAACCGAATTTTACCGCTAAGCCGGAACATGCCTTTTATAGAACTTCAGGTGTCTATACACAACCTGATTTTATCGTGGGTGTTGTAGAGCACTTACGCGATATCGGAAATCCAAATATAATGACTGGTGAAGCCGCCACACCGGCAATCAACCGTAGGCAAGGCAAAGCGTATGAAGCGTTTGATCCTGAAGGAATACCCATGATCGAACCGGGATACGCGCGATGGTCCGATTACAATAAAAACGAACTGAACTGGAAAAATACCAGAAACTCGGAATTTTGGAAGAGAATTCCATATTTCCGTCCTATCGGCGATGATGACAACTTTTTAATTAATATGGCAACCCTGAAATGTCACCTGACAGGATTGACAACCCTGACAGTGAAAAACTTGCAGGGTGCCGTTCCCAGGGGATATGGCCAGTTTTGTACCGGTTGGGACAGTTTTGAGCGACAAGCTGAAAGAATGGGTATAAATTTGAAAGATTTCTATAATGACTGGCAGCAACGAATTGAAGCCTCGTTTTTAAAACACCGTGCGGCAGGCTTTAAACGCTGGGACCATACCGGCAGTTACAAGCGGTATGAGGAAAAAGGCGGCTGGGATGCATACAGGAAAGCGCAAAAAGACTCCCCGGAAGCGCTCAGAGAATTCACTAAAGGTGTTGGTGGGCTTATGCGGTATGAAATGTGGTTGCAGCGTGGACTGGAAAATGCTGATGTGATCCGCCCGCAGATTAACATTATTGAGGGCATCATAGGTCTTGATGGTGAGGAACTGAACCGTAACCAGATCGGTGATGACCAGCTGGTTAATGTTGTTGTTGCCGGGTGCTCTCCTTATGAGGTTGATGCTGTCGGAAGTTACATCATGGGTCATGACCCACGCGAGTTATGGTATACCCGTGTCGCAAAGGAAAAAGGTCTGGGCGAATGCGATGTTAATAAAATCGCTATCAATAAGATACTTGACAATGGAGAGATTGTCCCAATCAAAAATATCTCTGAAATCAAACGTCATCCGCTCGGGCTTAACTGGGCACGAATGAAAGACCCCGATGAAAGACTCTTCTGGTAATTGAAATTGAAGGCAAAAAATCAAAAGGCATCCTGTTATATAGGATGCCTTTTATGTTATACGGAGAATTTTAAGTACGTGGATTTTTTTTACTTGCCGAGTTTAACGATCAGAGAGATCATCTCCCCAGTTTTTAACATTGAGTGCATCGTACTCAATATTAAAATTTTGATTATAGTTACCTTCAAGCCCGCCTTTTTCCATCGCTACAATTACCACGAAAATCTCAAGGTCCTCATCAGAATCGTTATAAAGCCCGTGGGAATCATGGAGGGTGCAGGGAATTGCATCGCCTTTCTGCACATCCCAGGTATGATCGTTTACAGTCATTCTCCCGGTGCCGGACATGACATAATAGACCTCTTCAGTGGCATTGTGCTGATGATAACCGATGGATGTGTCCGGAGGAAGTATACAGTGACCTACCCGGAACCAGTTGGTTTTAAAATTATAATCTAACCAGAGCTTATTGTTTAAGATTGTGCCTTTGCCAAGATGCGCGTTACTGAAAGGCTTCATGAGACTGCGGTCAAACTTTGCCCATTTGAATGGAGCGGGTGATTCAAGCTGTTTGTTGGTTAGGCTGTCGCCAAAGTCTATGACTTTGAATTTGTTTTTTACGGTTGACACACCTATGTTCATCCACTCGAGTGGTTCATTGGAATTATTGTATATGCCGTGGGATGAACCCATAGGACAGAGTACACATGAACCTGCGGGAAGCAGTGAGGTATGTCCGTTAACGGTAAATTCTGCAGGGGCATTGAAGGAAAAAAACATATCTTCCATGCCGCGCTGGAGATGCTCGCCGATCCCGGATTTTGGTGGTATTATCCCGCGGTGAACCCAGAGCAGATTGGATTCGAACAAATCAGACCCGAGTAGTTCCATGTAATGGAGGCTTCCTGCGCCCTCATGAACACTTTTTATCTCGCGGTACTTCGATGGATCGGTATGCCCGCAGTAAGGTTTACCTTTCTGCTCGCTATGTACTTGAACGGCACCCAAAAAAAATACACCGATCAGCATGAATGCTAATATTGTTGTTTGTATCCGCATAAAATACCCCGTCTTTTATCGGTCTGAAAGGTCATCTCCCCAGTTGTTTACTTTTAGCTGCAGAT
>SDBT01009795.1_pt1 | contig 15508 bp, 15 predicted proteins | sample 2277101 | NCBI WGS metagenome assembly SDBT01 (sample SAMN10404973, study PRJNA504765) | marine sediment metagenome | isolation source: marine sediment core GS10_PC15, 103 cmbsf | place: Arctic Ocean: Southern Knipovich Ridge | collected 2010 | reverse complement strand
TTCATGCGGCGGCGCTCAAGCAGGTTCCTTCTTGTGAGTTTTTTCCTATTGAAGCACTCAGGACAAATTCCCTGGGCGCTGAAAATGTTATGAACGCGGCAATGGCATGTAACATCAAGAATATGATCGTATTGAGTACCGATAAGGCAGTTTATCCGATCAATGCGATGGGCATTTCCAAGGCGATGATGGAGAAGCTTATGGTCGCCAAAGCACGCATGTATGGCGATGGAAGCACTATCTTCTGTGGTACGCGCTACGGCAACGTTATGGCCTCGCGTGGCTCGGTTATCCCGTTGTTCATCAAGCAGATCAAGGAAGGCCAACCGCTGACGGTCACGATTCCGTACATGACCCGCTTCTTGTTGGCGCTGAGCGAAGCCGTGGAACTGGTCCTTTTTGCATTCCAGAACGCAGAGCAGGGCGATCTGTTCATCAAGAAGGCGCCGGCCTGCACGATCGGCGACTTGGCGGAGGCCGTAAAGACACTCTTCGAGTCGGACGCTCCGATCCAGTCGATTGGCATTCGTCACGGCGAAAAGATCTACGAAACGCTGGCCACTCGCGAGGAGTTGGCTCGGGCCGAGGACATGGGCGACTACTACCGGATCCGCGCCGACAGCCGCGACCTGAACTATCAGAAGTACAAGCAGTATTTTTCTGAGGGCGATATGCACGAGGCGGAAATCGAAGATTACACGTCGCATAACACTCACCGCCTGGCGGTTGAGGACGTCGTCAAGCTCGTCGGTAATCTGCCGGAAGTCCAGGAAGAACTGGAAGACTGGAAGACGACGCGACGGGCCTCGAAAAGCGGCGAATCGTCCGTCTCGCAATCGGCCAAATAGTGGTTGCGTTTATGCTTCCAGCCGGGCGTCATTCCGTGTGAAAGTGCATGTCACTATGACCTAAGGAGTGTGAGGTGGCGAGAATCCTGTTTCACACGCTAGTGTTTCCGCCTGACGCTGTTTCCAACGCCTATGTTTTTTCCGATCTTGCCCGAGAGCTCAAGAAATATGGGCACGACATCGTCGTCCTGACGACGACGCCGCACTACCACGTCACCGAAGCGGCACTGGAGAATCAACCGATGACTCCGTTACGCGGCCGCTGGCTGTTGCGTAGCGATTTCGAGGGCATTCCGTGCTACCATATTCGGGTGCCTGCCGAGAAAGGCGGCATGTGGACGAGAATAAAGACTGCGGTGCGGTTTCACACTTTGGGGTGGTTCGCCGCGAGGATCCGCGACCTGCGCTGCGACGTCGTGCTCTCTCAAACTCCACCGCTTTCCATCGGCCTGCTCAGTGCATGGATGGCCAGGCGTCATGGCGCCAAATCGATCTTTGTCGCCCAGGACATTCAACCCGATAGCCTCATCAACCAAGGAAGGATCAAGAATCCGTTGTTTATTTGGTTGCTGCGCAGGTTGGAAAACCGAGTGTACCGCAACAGCGACGTGGTATGCAGCATTTCCGAAGGGCTCGTGGAGACTTTGCGCCCGCGCGTGCCGTCCGGCACTTTGCTGCGAGAGATCCCCAATTTTGTAAACACCGACTTGTACAGGCCACTGCCCAGAACCAACGACTTCTCGGCATCGCACGGGCTCGATTCCGACTTTGTGGTCAGCTACGTAGGCAATCTCGGCAACGCGCAGGATTTCACACCCGTGATGGCGGCAGCCCGCCAGTGCGGCGAGTTGCCCGTCACGTTCTTGCTGGCGGGGGAAGGCGTCAAGTATGAGGCCCTACGCGAAGAAGTGTCACAAAGCGGTCTGGCCAATCTAGAGATCTGTGGATATCAGCCGCGAGAAATGACACCCTGGATCAATGCGTCGAGTGACCTATGCCTCGTGCTGCTTTCACCACACGTGCGCAACTACAGTTTCCCCTCCAAGATCTACACTTTGATGGCTTGCGGCAAACCAATCTTGCTCTACGGCCACCCCGAGGCGGACGTTGCCCGTTTCGTGCGTGAAACGGGCATTGGCTGGGTCGTACCCAACGGCGATATCGATGGCTTCGTGGCGACCGTGCGCCGCCTACGTCAGAATCGCCGAGAACTGGATGAATGCGGCAAACGGGCTCTTGCTGTCGTGCGAGAGCGTTTCACTGCGAAAGCGGTAGCTCGGCAATATCACGAGTTGATCGAGGAGTTGATGGGTAAAGGAAGGAGGGACGATGCGGCTTGAAGTAGCCAAGACGATGCCCAATTGCCGTGTCCTTTCGACCGACGGACAGACGTACTGCGTAGCCAAAGGGAATCGTTTTTTTCAACTGGGGCTCCACGGGGATCGAACGAATCAAGGGAGCGTCGGCCGGTTGTGGGAACGCGGGCTTGCGCGTATCCGTCCAATACGCCACCTCCTCCGACTGGGGATCCATCACCTGATCAGCCTGCCCGACGGCGGATTCCTCATTGTTATTCGCAAACGCGTCTACTTGGCAGATTCCGCCGGCAAGACACGCCTCGTCTTTCGTTTCGAGAGGGGTAACAAGCCCGGCAGCAAGGGCGTGTGCGTTACTCCCAACGGTGACATCTTCATGGCCGAGTACGCCGTGAACGGCGCCCGAAAGCTTCCGATGATGCTCCACAGGAGCCGTGACGGTGGCGAATCGTTTGAAGTAGTTCACAGTTTCAAGGCCGGCGAGGTCTGCCATTATCACTTCGTTCAATGGGATCGCTATGCGAATTGCCTCTGGATGGGCACGGGAGATACGGACAAGGAGTGCCTGCTTTACAGGAGCACCGATGGCGGTGACCACTGGGATCAAGTAGGTGGCGGCAGCCAGCTTTGGCGAACGGTCGGGTTGGCATTTCGTCCGGAGGCTTTGTATTGGGGAACGGACGCCGGATGGACAACGGGCACGCACCCCAATCACATAATGCGGATGGACCGCGAGAAGGGCGAGTTAGAAAAGGTATTGGAAATCCAAGGGCCCAGTCACGGAAATGCCACATTGCGAGACGGTACGCTGCTAATTAGTACGGGCGTTGAAAGAGGGGCAAATGAAAAGGATGATTGCGCCCACCTCTGGGCCAGCCGGGATGGAAACACCTGGGAGGAGTTGACTAAGTTCAAGAAGGATTCTTGGTTCCGTAATCTTCAATTTGGCGTTATCAGATTCCCTATCGGACTGGAACACTGCGATGCGCTCGTTTTCACGGCAATGGGGTTGGTGGGAGCCGGGGAAAAGCTGTTCATAGGTAGAATTGATGACGAATGACAAAATCGCCCGCAACGTCAGAAGTGCATACACATCCGCACTCCACTGAGGAAACAAGGGACATGACGCAAACGCCGGATACTTTGGATGAATACCTGAAACGCGGGCTGCGCGTTCTCCTATTAGACGGTTATGCCCGTCAGGTGTTGCCGATGGCCGAGTACTTGCATCGCTTGGGGGCCACCGTTGCCACGTTGAACACCAGTTGGCTGGACGTTGGATATGTCACGCGATGGGCAGATGAGCGTTATCTGGGCCCGGACGTGCGGCAAGACTCACCGGGGACACTGGGCAGGGTGAGAGCTTTACTGGAGACCGGATCATTTGACATCGTCATACCCTTGTCCGACCTCTCTGCCGACCTCCTGGCCGAGAACAAGCCGGAGTTGTCCGAATATGCGGCTATCTGTGTAAACGACATGCCCGTGTATGAGAAGGTCCGCGATAAGCTCCAAACGATGGCGGTCTGCGCCGAATTAGACCTGCCGCACCCCCGTACTTTGGATGCCTCCCTGCCGGATCTGCCCGACCGATTGAGAGCAATGGGTCTGGAAGCTCCTCTCATCGTCAAGCCACGAAAATCCTCCGGATCGATTGGCCTGGCACGTGTGGATCGGCTTACTGACGTTCTTGACGTGGTCTGCGATGTGACCGAGAAATTCGGCCCGGCACTAGTGCAGGAGTACATCCCACATACGGACTTGCAATACAAATGCCAACTCATGGTCGATAGCCGTGTGCAGATTCGGGGCGATGTTACTTTCAGCAAGGTTCGTTGGTTTCCTCTCCACGGAGGCAATAGTACGCTCAACGTGGCGGTTGAACGTCCGGACATCGTCGACTGCGGAGGTCGGCTGTTACAGGCCATCGGTTGGAGAGGTTATGGTGACGTCGACTTGATTCAGGATCCTCGCGATGGCGTAGCCAAGATCATGGAGGTCAATCCACGCGTAACCGGCAGCGTGAAAATCTGCTTTGATGTTGGTGTCGATTTTGCCAGGCAGATCGTCGAGGATGCGTTGAACCTACCCATCACCACGTATCCCGGGCACGAACTCGGCAGGCGTTTGCGATACATGCACACGGATATTCTCTGGTTCTTGCTTTCTCCCGACCGATGGCGGACACAGCCTTCATGGTTCGATTTTCGCCGTACGACCGATCAAATATGTTCGTTCCGCGACCCGCTTCCGGGCATCACTTATTCCTTGCAGGCGTTCGGCAAACTGAGGAAGTGGACAAGGAAGCGCAAAACTGGAAATTAGCTGGCACCAAGTTGTTATTCGGGTGCCGGGAATGTGCTTACACAAGAGAAAGCGGGAGCTGTTCTGAACGACGCCGAACCTCGGGACAACCTGTCGGATCAACGGAATCTTCACATGGCAACAATAGAAAAAGGCAAGACGGAGTTACCGAGACGCTACGCCGTCCTTTCGATGGATATCGAGGACTGGTATCATCTGGACTACTTCCCATCTAGTTTCCGCGATCGTTCATATTCGATGTTGGACGGGCTCGACGTTTATCTGCAGAAGCTGGATGACCTCAGCGTACCCTCCTCGTTTTTCTGCGTGGGTGAGATCGCCAAGCAAGTCGCATCGCGTTTGCAGGAGATCGCAAACCGGGGCTGGGACGTGGGGAGTCACACTTACACCCACCGACGACCGCTGACCCTATCGCTCGATGAGTTCAAAGAAGAGTTGACTCGTTCAAAGGCGACCATCGAGGATATCACCCAGAAACCAGTCGAAGGTTTTCGTGCTCCTTGTTTCAGCTTAGACGCGCCACGCCTCAATGCCGTACGGCAAGCCGGGTTCCTGTACGATTCCAGCCGAATCGATTTCTCCGCACATCCACTCTATGGAACACTCGATATGGATGATTTCAAAGAGCTTGCCGATTGCACCTACCATCAGAACGAGTTCTTTGAATTCGAGGCGCCTTCCACGTCGGTCTTTGGAAGGAAGCTGCCGATTTCCGGTGGCGGATACCTTCGTTTTTTTCCGTGGCTCCTAATGAGACGTTTGATCTCGCGTTATTGCGATCGACACGCTTTCTACATGCTCTACATCCACCCCTTCGAGCTTTCCCGCCACCCGCCACCGGAACTGCCTTCCTCCGTTTCCTGGAAAACCAGAAAGAGATTCCGGCTCGGGCTCGGCAAAGTGGAACGGAAGCTCGAAGCGCTAGTTCGCTTGCTGAAAAGCAAGGGATACAAGTTCACGACGTTTTCGGATTTGCGTCATGAGTATTTGAAGGACACTGCTGATGTGTAAACGTGTGCTGTTGACCGGTGCCAGTGGTTTCCTGGGCAGTCTCTTGCTTCGCCGGCTTCGTGCAGAAGGGTACAACGTCACCGGTCTGGATATGAACGATGTACCAGAGGAGGGAATTGTGGGCTGCGACCTGCGTGATGCGGCTTCCACCGAAGCCGCCTCTGAGAGAATACGGGATTGCGATTTGGTTATTCACGCTGCAGCTATCACCCCTTTTGAGAAACACCCAACGGGTGAGTCGTGCATGAGCGCTAATTTGCAGATGACGCGTAACCTATGCGAACGGCTAAAGTGTTCCGACGTCCCAATGATCTTCCTCAGTTCGGTCGCCGTATACGGTGGAGCGGGAAGACGTTCTCCGCGCACTCCCGATGCCGACTTGCGGGCTCGCTTCGACTATGGTGTCAGCAAACTGGGATGCGAGGAATATCTGAGACAGAAAATGAATCGGGTTATCGCTTTGCGACTCTGCCCTGTGATCAATACAGCCTCGCCGCATGGGACGCGAGAGCGAGTATTCTTGCCAAAGCTCCCGTTTCGATTCCACTTCGTTCCACAGCCGCGTTACTCCTTGGTGCAGCCCGAAACGGTTGTCGGTGAAGTGATCAGGTTGTGCATGCTGGAGCAACAGCCCGACGGATTTCACAGCGCGAATCTGTGTGATCCGAAACCGTATGCGCAGGCCGAGTTGTGCCGCATGTTCGACGGGCCGCTGGTGCCCTTGCCAACCTTCTTGTTGTTGCCGTTGTATTGGTGCTTTCATCTGATCCCCGGCAATCTCGGATATCGGCTTAGATGGTCCTATGGCAAGCTGTTCTTTTCGAATCTATATGCAGGTTGTAGCGAATCGTATCCTGTCGTTCATTAGTCGCGGCGAGTATCATGGTGTTGGGGCACGGGAGCCTGGCTTTGTGTAAGTGAGTCTGGAGTCATAGAAATGAAACGTGCATTTGGCCTGTGTCACGCGTACGCGGTTTTGCTTGTCGCCGCGATTCCTCCGTACCGCGTGCCGACAACTACCGGTGCATCAACCGATTGCAAATCGTTTTCGTGAAGGATAAGTTTTGAGAGTCCTGCTGCTGTCGCAATGGTGCCCCCCCGAACCGGAAGAACTCTTCTTGGAGCTTGCCGTATCGTTGCAGGCCGCGGGGCACGAAGTGACCGTACTGACCGGCTTTCCCAACTTTCCTTTTGGACGACTCTATCCGGGATATAAGATGAAGCTGTTCCAGAAGGAGAACATTGACGGTATTCCGATCATCCGTGTTCCGTTGTTGCCGGATCACAGCCGTTCGGCGATCAAGAGGAGTCTGAACATTTTGTCGTTTGCGTTTTCCGCCGCCGTGCTGGGGCCCTGGCTGACGCCGCGCGTCGACGTTATTCACGTCGTCCATCCGCCCTTGACGATCGGCTGGCCGGCCTGGGTGCTCAGCCTCTTGAAACGTGTACCGTTCACTTACGAGATCCACGACATGTGGCCCGAGACCCTTCAGGCCACGGGCTTGCTCAACAGCCAGAGGCTGTTGCGGTGCATCGGCTGGGCGGCCAAGCGAGTCTATCGCCGGGCGGCGGCGATTCGCGTCATCTCACCCGGTTTCCGCGACAACCTGCTGGGCAAGGGAGTGCCGCCCGAGAAGATCCATGTGATTTCCAACTGGGTAAACACCGACCGTTATCGGCCGGTGCAGCCGGATCGCGAACTGGCGGAAAAGCTCGGTCTGGCGGATCGTTTCAATATCATGTTTGCCGGGATGATCGGCCCGGCGCAAGGGCTGCAGGTTGTCCTGGACGCGGCCGACTTGTTGCGCGACTTGCCCGACGTACAATTCGTGCTGGTCGGCGACGGCAACGGCGTCGAACGGTTGCAAGAGAGTGCCAAGGCGCGCAACCTGGACAACGTGAAGTTTCTCGGTCGCCATCCGCAAGAGGCCATGAGCGGCCTGTACGCCTTGTCCGACGTGCTCTTGGTCCACTTGCGCGACGATCCGCTGTTTAGAATCACGATCCCGCACAAGACGTTCGTTTACATGGCCAGCGCCAAGCCGATCCTGGCCGCCGTCGAGGGCGACGTGGCCGAGATGATCGAGTCCACCCAAAGCGGTCTGACTTGCCCTGCGAGCAATCCACAGGCCATGGCGGACGCGGTGCGAGAGTTGCAGGCCATGTCACCCGGCGAGCGGGACGCGCTGGCGCAAAACGGTCGCCGCGCCGCCTGCGAATTGTTCAGCCGCGAGCACCTGACGGGGCAAATCGCCAAGATGCTCGAGAATGTAGTCCGAGAACACCGTCCGGAAAAGACCGTCCATACATGAAATTCCGACTGGCCAAACAATCCGATTGCCGACAACTCGCCGAGGTGTACATCGCCTGCTCGGGCGAAGACGAAGCCGAAGCCGAGGGCTTTGCGCTGAAGCTGGGTCGGCGTTTTCTGCAACAATACTTTCGCGTGCTACTGATGGAAGCCGGTAGCGTCGTGGTTTGTGCCGTCGACGACAACGATCCGAATAGAGTCCTGGGATTCACCTCTGGATCGCTCGATGCGGGCGAAAGTATGAAGTCGTTTCGAAAGCATCGCGTCCGCTTGCTGCTGGCGGCCTCGGCGGCGCTGGTCTGCCGGCCGCAAATGATCTTCGGTCTGTTGCGACGCTACAAGGCGACTTCCGCCGATAACGCCGCAGCCGACGGCGGCGAACAGTACGTCATCGGTTCCGGTGCCCGGCTGACCTACTGGGGGATGTTGCCGTCGTCCCGATCGGGCCCCGCTGGACTGGCCCTGCTGCAAAAATGGCTGAAAGTAATGCAATTGCTCGGCGCCCGAGACATCCGCGCCGAACTCAACCGCGGCAACACCCGGGCCCAACGGGTCCACCAGATGTTCGGCGCCGAAACGGTCAAGGAATTCGTCACGCCGGAAGGAAAAGAACGCGTCATCCTGAAGTACCCGTAGGAGAATGATGCTCAAACGCCTATTCGATATCGTTGCCAGTGCGATCGGCTTGATCGTGTTTTCGCTGCTGTTGGCGGCAATCGCGGTCTGGGTCAAGCTCGATTCAAAAGGTCCGGTCTTCTATCGCGGCCAGCGCGGCGGTCGCGGCGGGCACCCGTTCCGGATCTTCAAGTTCCGTTCGATGGTAACCGACGCCGACCGCGTCGGGGGGCCCTCCACCTCCGACGACGATCCCCGCGTCACCCGCAGCGGCCGCTTTATCCGCCGTTGTAAACTCGACGAACTCACGCAGCTTATCAACGTATTGCTGGGGCAGATGAGTCTCGTCGGGCCCCGGCCCGAGGTCGTCGCCAAAGTCAGAGAGTTCAACCATGAGGAACGAAAGACCCTAGAATTGCGTCCGGGTATCACCGACTGGGCCTCGATCTGGAACGCCGACGAAGGCGGGCTGCTGGCAGGGGCCCCCGATCCGGACGAGGCCTACGAAAAAGTCATTCGCCCCACAAAGCTCGAGTTGCAACTGTTCTATTGCCAAACCCGGACCCTCTTCGTAGACTTCAAGATTATCCTCTTCACGCTGTTGAAGGTCGTGCGGAAAGGCTGGGTCCCGGCCGAGCTGAAACGGTATCCGACGTTCGACGAACTGAGGGCAAAAGTCGAGAAACTGATTGCCGAGAAAACCGAGAAGAGCCCGTGACCGACAGTAACCGAAACGTCCCTTTCTTCGACTACCCGCACGTCTTCACCTCCCAGGAGGACGAGTTGCTGGCGATCGTCCGCGACGTCGGACGCCGCGGCGCATTCATTCTCCAACGCGACCTGGAACAGTTCGAGCGTAATCTGGCCGAATACGTCGGCGCTAAGTACGTCGTCGGCGTCGCGAATGCGACCGACGGGCTGCACCTGGCGATCCGTGCGGTCGGCGTCGGCCAGGGCGACGAGGTCATCTTCTGCACGCACACCATGGTGGCGACCGCGGCAGCGATCCATTTCGCCGGCGCCACACCCGTACCCGTCGAGTGCGGGCTGGATCACCAGATCGATCCGCAGTCGGTCGAGGCCGCCGTCACGTCGCGGACCAGGGCGATCATGCCCACGCAGCTCAACGGCCGAACTGCCGATATGGACGCCTTGGAAGCCATTGCCCGGAAACACGGCCTGATAATCATCGAGGACGCTTCGCAGGCTCTTGGAGCCCGGTTCAAGGATCGCACGGCAGGCACCTTCGGCATTGCCGGTGCGATTAGCTTCTACCCGGCCAAGACGCTCGGTTGTCTCGGCGACGGAGGCTGCGTGATTACCAACGACGACTCCGTTAATGAAAAACTACGCCTGTTCCGCGACCACGGTCGCGACGATCGCGGCGACGTGGTGGCTTGGTGTATGAACTCCCGGTTGGACAATATGCAGGCCGCGATCTTGAACCTCAAATTGAAGACGTATGATGAGCAGATCGCACGCCGCCGGGAAATTGCCGCGATCTACCGGAAGCAACTGGGGAGCATCGCCGGCCTGCGATTGCCTCCCGGCCCCGACGGCGACCCCGATCACTTCGACATTTTTCAGAACTATGAGATCCGGGCCGAAAACCGCGACCGGTTACGCGATTACCTCAAACACCAGGGTATCGGAACGCTCATTCAGTGGGGTGGAAAAGCGGTACACCAGTTTCAGAAGCTGGGTTTCACGAAACGCTTGCCTTTTACCGAAGACCTTTTCACTCGGCTGCTGATGCTGCCTATGAACACCTCGCTGACGGACGACGACGTACATTACGTCTGTGTGCAGATCGAGCATTTTTACGCCGATTGACTCCAGATCATCTTAAAGCTATACTACCGTAAGGGTTCAATCTGCCACCCAGCCGGGCAGGAGGCTGCAATCAAGGAGTTCTCTATTGTGGATCGCCACTCGCATCTTAGTGAGCTTGCGAACAAGATCAGAATTCACGCGATTGAGATGACAAATCGCGCGAAAAGCGCCCACGTGGGAAGCTCCCTCTCGATGGCAGAATTGCTGGCTGTCCTCTATGGCGAAATCCTCCGTATTACCCCCGAAACGACTGAGGATCCCGATCGAGACAGGATGATTCTCAGCAAGGGACACGGGTGTGTGGGGCTCTATGCGGTCCTGGCGGAATGCGGCTATTTTCCCATCGACTGGTTAAAGAGCTTCTACTGCAACGGAGCTAAACTGGCTGGGCATGCCACTTGCGGCCCACCGGGTATCGAGGTGTCTACCGGCGCGCTGGGCCATGGCCTGCCGATCGCGTCGGGAATGGCGCTCAGCGGCAAACGCGACCAGCGGCCCTATCGGGTCTTCGCCCTGCTTAGCGACGGAGAGTGCGACGAGGGATCCACCTGGGAGGCGGCCCTGTTTGCCCCGCACCACCAGCTCGACAATCTGGTCGCGATCGTCGATTACAACAAGGTCCAGAGCCTTGGGTTCGTCGAAGACGTCTTGAGCTTGGAACCGCTGGGGGCTAAGTGGGAGTCGTTCGGCTGGGCCGTGCAGGAGATCGACGGGCACGACGTGCAACAGATCGAAAAGACGCTCACCCGGATCCCCTTCGAGTCGGGCAAACCGAGTTGCGTCATCGCCCACACCGTCAAAGGCAAGGGCGTCAGCTTCATGGAAAACACGGTTCTGTGGCATTACCGCACCCCCCAGGGCGAGGAGTTTGATTCGGCCATCGCGGAGTTGGAGGAGCGAACGTGAGACCTTGCTTCATTGAAACGCTAACTCAACTCGCCGAAAAGGACAGCCGAATCAATCTGATCGTTGGCGACCTGGGATTTGGCGTCGTGACCGACTTCGCCAAGCGGCTACCCAACCAGTTTCTCAACGTGGGCGTGGCCGAACAGAACATGATCGGCGTGGCGGCCGGGATGGCGTTGACCGGCAAGATCGTCTTCGTCTATTCGATCGCGAACTTCCCCACCATACGATGCCTCGAACAGATCCGCAACGACGTTTGTTACCACAACGCCCACGTTGTGGTCGTGGCTGTCGGCGCAGGGTTGTCGTATGGTGCGCTGGGGTCGACCCATCACGCCACCGAGGATATCGCCGTCATGCGGGCCCTGCCGAACATGACTGTCTTGGCGCCGGGAGATCCGGTCGAGACTGCAGCGGCCACCCGTGCGGCCGTCGGCGCCGGACCGGTTTATCTCCGCCTGGGCCGAGAGGTTGCCCCAGTGGAGCATCACGAGCCGATCTCCTTTATACTCGGCAAGGCCTCGACCGTCCGCGAAGGCGACGACTTGACGCTGATCTCCACGGGTGGAATGCTGTCAACGGCCGTTGATGCCGTCGACCGGCTCGCCAACCAAGGAGTTCACGCGCGGGTCCTCAGCATGCACACCGTCAAACCGTTGGACGTCGATGCGGTGCTGGCTGCGGCCCGGCAAACGCGGATCGTCGTCACGCTCGAAGAACACAGTGTCATCGGCGGGCTCGGCGGCGCCGTGGCCGAAGTGCTCTGCGAAGCCGATCTGGACGGCGTCCGCTTTCGGCGGTTCGGCTTGCCCTCGCAGTTCGACGGCGTGGTGGGTGACCAGGAGTATCTCCGAAAGCTGCACGGGCTCGACGTCGATTCGATTGTCGGTCGCATCCTTCCGCTTCTCGACGCGGCAAGCGATGCCGACGTTGTGGGTAACAGCATGGGAACGGGGCAGTAGGGGCCTTGACACGTCCGGAGAATCCGCGATAGGTTCAGATTTATGTGTGATCAGGATGGTTTTACGGCGATTGCCGACAAATTTGCAGCGCTGTTCGAGAAGAACTTCCAACTCGACCCGGGAGACTTCTCCGAAAAGCTCGTGCCCGAGGACGTCATGCTCTGGGATTCGCTCGGCCACATGAACATGGTCGGGGCCATCGAGGAGGAGTTCGGGCTGGAATTCGAGGTAGACGAGATTACGGAGATGACCTCGGCGGGCAAGATCCTCGAAATGATTCGGTCCAAGTCGGTGACGACCTGATCGCCATCCATGGTAAAGTTGGGAGCGCCGTCAGTAGTTGAGAGAGAGCCGACAAGCATGAACAGTTTACTGCGAGATAGATTATGATGTCGACGGTTGCTATTGTGGTCATTATCTGCGCGACGTTCTGGGTTTCTGTCGCAGCCACTCCAATAGTCCGCACTTTGGCCATCCGGTTCAATATGCTTGACGTTCCGAATGAGCGCAGTTCGCATACCATTGCGACGGCACGAGGCGGTGGCGTTACTGTTGTACTTGTGTTCGTTCTCTTTTCGTCCATATCACTACTGTTTACCAAAGATATGGACTGGTATCACTATGCGGCGCTGCTCAGTGGTGGTGCTCTTGTTGCTATTGTGGGTTTGCTTGATGATTATCGCCACGTGCCGGCACCGGTTCGTTTGGTTGTCCATTTCCTTGCCGCGGCACTTGCGCTCTATTTTCTTCGTGATCTGCCGAATATGAGCAGGGCCGTGCAGGTGGACTTGGGCGCATTTGTCTACGTGCCCCTTGCCCTGATGGTTGTCTGGTTCATCAACCTGTATAACTTCATGGACGGTATTGATGGACTCGCAGCCATGGAGACGATATTCATAAGCACCGTCGGCGGTGCCTTCCTGTTCGTTGGTGGGTATGAATCGTTTGCAGTAATCTGCTGGGTACTGGCTGCGGCGTCTGCCGGTTTCCTTATCTGGAACGTGACGCCGTCAAAGGTGTTTATGGGCGACGTCGGCAGTGGTTTCCTGGGTTATACCATCACCATAATCATGCTGGCCAGTCATGCGCGTTTGATCCAAATCAGCGAATTGCAGAGCATCCTCAATGTGCGTGCACCACGTATCTGGCCATGGCTGATTCTACTGAGCGTCATGATTGTTGATGCAAGCGTAACACTTGCCAGAAGAATACTCCGCCGAGAGCGCTTCTGGCAGGCGCACAGAACACATGCGTATCAACATGCCGCGCGCCGTTGGGGGCATATGCGAACCACGGCAATGATCATGGGCATCAACATCTTCTTTCTTGCTCCGTGTGCGATGGCGGCGTGGCACTGGGTGCTGTGGCGTCTTCAGATCACGGCCGGCGTCTGGGGTGTGCTGGCGGTGCTTGCGCTTTGCTTGGATGCAGGAAAGCCGGAGCCTGAAGAAGACACCACAGCCGGCGCGTAGCAATGAAACCACAATTCGGGCTGGCCCCTTCCACCAACAACGTCGCCGAAGCAATCCTCTCCGGCGGCGACGCCGATGCGCCGGCAGTCTGGTTCGCCCGCGACTTGCTTACCCACCGCCAACTCCGCGCACGCGTGCAAGTTTTGTCCGCACGGCTACTGGTTGAAGATCTCGCCAAAGGCGACCGCGTCGGACTGCTTGCCGAAAACGGATTCTTTTTCGTCGCTGCCTATCTGGCGGTCATCCGCTCGGGCCTCTGCGTAGTGCCCTTGCCGGTCGATTGCAGCGACCGGGCCTTCCAGCGGATCGCCGCCGCCACCGGCATGAAGCACATCCTCGTCTCGAAGCGGTTCTGCAAGAAGGTCTTGCCGCTGGCCGAACAGTGCGGCGTGCAGCCTCTGGCGGAGTCGGACGAATCGAGCCCCCACGCCGAGGGCGATATCCCGCCGATCGAAGTCGATCCCCGCCGCGATCTGGCTGCAATCATGCTCACCTCCGGTTCCACCGGCGAACCTAAGGGCGTGATCGTCTCGCACCGCAACATCGAGTGCAATACGCAAGACATCATCGAGTACATGGACCTCGCGCCCCAAGACCGGGTGATGGTCGTCCTGCCGTTCTACTACTGCTACGGTGCCTCGCTGTTGCACACCCATCTGGCGGCCGGCGGCTCGTTGGTCGTCAACAATCGTTTCCTCTTTCCCGAAACGGTGCTCGAAGAGATGGCCGAGAAGCAATGCACGGGCCTGGCCGGTGTCCCCTCGACGTATCAGATCCTGCTGCGCCGATCGACACTTGCCCGGCGCGAGTTCCCCGCCTTGCGTTGGGTGCAACAGGCGGGCGGAAAGCTGCCCGACCCGTTCATCCGCGAGCTGCGTCTCGCACTGCCCGACGTTCGGCCTTTCATCATGTACGGCCAGACCGAGGCCACCGCCCGGCTGAGCTACCTCCCGCCGGAGCGGCTCGACGACAAGCTCGGATCGATCGGCCGAGGCCTGCCGAACACTCGGCTGGAAGTGCTCGGCAACGACGGCCGCCCGGTCGTCCCCGGCTCCGAAGATGTGGGCCAGATCGTGGCCTCCGGAGAGAACATCACGGCCGGCTACTGGGACGACTCCGAAGAAACGAAGCGCTATTTTCGCGACGGCAAACTCCTTACCGGCGACATGGCGCGAGTGGATGAGGACGGCTATATCTTCCTGGTCGAGCGGGCCCGCGATTTTATCAAGGCGATGGGTAACCGCGTCAGCCCCAAGGAGATCGAGGACGTCATCTCGGAGATCCCGCAGGTCGTCGAAGTAGCGGTCGTCGGCGTGCCGCACGAGATTTTCGGCGAGGCGATCCGCGCGTTCGTCGTCTGCACGCCCCGAAGCGAACTGTCGGTCGACGAGGTTCAGGACCAGTGTCGCAAGCAGCTTCCCAACTACAAGGTCCCACAATACGTCGACTTCCTCCCAAGGTTGCCAAAGACAGGCAACCAGAAGGTAGCCAAAGAAGAACTCCGCAAGCTCCCCCCGCCGGAAGATGCAACAGACGGAGCCTGAGCGGCCGCCGACCGACCGTTTGCTTTGCCTCTTCGACCGCCGGGTCTCCGCCGGGGCCCCGCTAGTTTGCCTGGACGTCGTAGGCATAGAGGAAATCGTCGTGGCGGATGTAAAGTCGACCGCCGCAGACGACCGGGTGAGCCCACGAGGGGCCTTCGCCCTGGTCGGGAATCTCGAACTGGCCGATCAACTCGTGCCCTGCGGGCGTCGGCTGGAGAAGGCGGACTCAATTCGAGCTATCGCTACGGCCCAAGGGGGCGCTACGATCAAGCGTTTGGGCGGCCAAATCCCAAGATGAACATCGACAGGATCCCGCCCCGCTATCGCGCGGCCTTCCTGCCGCCGGGCAGCGTGAACGTGGCGAC
>SDBT01009794.1_pt1 | contig 15509 bp, 16 predicted proteins | sample 2277101 | NCBI WGS metagenome assembly SDBT01 (sample SAMN10404973, study PRJNA504765) | marine sediment metagenome | isolation source: marine sediment core GS10_PC15, 103 cmbsf | place: Arctic Ocean: Southern Knipovich Ridge | collected 2010 | reverse complement strand
CCGCGGTAATACCTCGAAAGATATAGGAGGTGAATTATTTATTAGTTGGAAAACTGTTGAAAAACATAGACACAATATCATGAAGAAACTTAATATACATAATATAGCGGGTTTAACAAGATATGCCTTTGATAATAATCTTATTCCAATAAAAGAACTAAAATCATAGGAGAACAATATAAACTTTCTCCATATTAGTTAAATATGAGTTTGAAAGACTTGTATTAATTATAAATTACAATTCCAAAAAAATAGCCAGCTCTTTTTAATAACTTTAGAAGTGGCTATTTTCTTTAGCAGTTTGGTCACATAGTGGTCACAGATGACTGTAAATGCTGATATTGTTTCGTGTTACATGGGTTTGATTCCCAGCATAAGTATTTATTATATTCTAAAGCATGCTATGGAATACTGTTTTGTTGTCAACTAACTGGTATTATTAACATAGCAGCTATCTTGTAGCCGTCCTTCATGGTTTTAGAATAGGGTATTTTTCAATTTAAAGAAAAAAAATATTCTGTAATTTTGCTGACGAAAATTATCCATTATCGTCTTTCTAAGTACAAAATCAAAATAAATAATACGTTTTTCAACTGAAAGTATTAAGGATTAAATACATTTTTTGGTTGTTGTCTGTTAATTTGATTTATTATCATATATTATTGTCAGTTGATTTACATTAATGATTAATCGTTACCGTTTTTGCAGAATTATATCAAATATATTTTAGAAGGTTAAAAAGGGTCGCTAAATAGCGACCCTTTTTTATTCTGATTTACTTCTATTTGATATAAGTTCAACTATGACCTTTACTATTATTCCGATATTTCCTACAAGTAGAGCGATCGAATACCAAAAATTGTTTTTAGTTTCCTGTATTGATTCATAATCTTCCTGATTGTTGATATTATCTGAAGCTTTGGTCACTTTTTCATCTCCCTTTTTTTCAATCTATCTAGATGGGTTTGTATTTCAAGATAACAATCACCATCCTCCTTATTACTTAGATCCCAAGCATAACTAACTGTGGGATTCGCGTCTGGTGGAAATGTCGGACAATTATGGCCATTTTGCATATACAACCATAATTCCTCTATTAGTTCAATTAAAGTCACTTTTCTCCTTATATCGAAAAATCCATGATTTTCATCTAGGGTGTCGTATTCAATGCCAACGATAAAGTCTCGAATATCTAACTCTTCATTCATTATTATGCTCTCCATTATTATTAAGAAGAACCCTCATATTTGATTATGAGGGTTTCATTATACATATACCAGAAATTCAGAATTATTTACATTAAATATACCTCAACTGTATAGATTTATCATGTATATCAAATCGATGGTGGGTGGCTCGAACCTGAATATCATTAAAATGTTGGTTTTGTACTGCTAAACAGTTAAATGAATAGTACGTTTTTAAATTTACCGAAAGTTTTAATAGACTTGTTAGAGAGATAATCTAAATATTTTTTTTAACCAAGAGACTCATCCAAAAAATATTTACGAATTATTATATAAAAATGTTGATTTCACATTATAATGGATGATATTTTGATGAATATATCAAAAAAATTGGAATTTTACATTTTGAACTTTATGATATTTTCAAAAAAAGATGCGATTCGTCAGTTTGTAGGACAAAATTTGAATAAAATTAGCGAAAAAATAATGGTTTTGTATTTTATTTGTTGGATATTATGATTGCAATAAAAGATCATTCAGAATAATGATAAATGATTAGCAGTAAAAAACGCATAAATGGAGTATAGCAATGAAAGTAATTATCGTTTTGAAAAGGACTCCTGAATATTTTGAATTAATAGAGGATGAGTATGGCTTATAAAATAATTATTATAAAAAAGAAAAAGGCTAATGATTTTAAAATGGAATTCCTTGTATTATTTTGTTTTAAATGTATAGAAGTAGTTATGATGGTCCCGATATCAATAAGGAATATTTTTCATCAGCATCTTAATGAAAAAGCGGACTGCATCAATATCAAAATGAAGGCAAGTTGTATAAAGTTCCAATCGGAAATGAATAGGTATTCAACCTATTTAAGAATACAGAAATTATTAAAATGCAATCACGATGCTGACCATGTCAATAGTAAACAAATATTTTATCATTGGATTGGGCTATGACTGTCAGAGAATATTATCCATGTAATAAACTAATCCAATGGCTTCTTTTGGAAAATCGTAAATCAATTTGGAAAATTAATCAAAAAATAACTTATAACAAATTCCTTCCCCGTTCAAAACAATTCATCAACTACTGGATTAATGGAAACCTTTTTGGACCCACTAAACTGATGCTATTAGAAACAATGAAAACTATATCATGTCCAAAAACATTGGCATCTAGATATAAAAAATTTCACTCGGATATATGGACAATTTTAGAAGATCCGAAAATAAGAGAAATAGTTGAAATAGATTCACTTTATGGTCGTAGTCCAATTGAAATCTATGATCGGTTAAATAGTATAATTAAACATCGGATTGTTAATGTTAAAGCTATTGAACAATTCCTGTATTTCTTTTGGAATTTAGAAGATGATGGAGCGTTTCGGCCTGCATTAGCACTAAAACTTATTGAAACTAGCCGTGAGTTATCAAGAGCATACCGCCACGTTTTAAAATATTTCAAGGAAAAGAATGGATTTATTCGATATGAATATTTTTATCATTTGAATAAATCTTTGGAACCGAACTTATCAAATGTATATAAGGTTCTTGACCTGCTAGTTATCGAACAAATTGATTCGCTTGAAAATGACAATTATGATAAAGTTGAAGTTTTATCCGATATACTATTAAAAAATGCTGAAGTACTTAAAATTTTAAAAACCCTGTCGAATAGTTCGGGGAACCACTCTTTAGCTGATATTTTTCAATTAAAGGATGAATAATATGAACGGTCATTATCTCAACGACAAGACGATTACAAACAGTTATGGGAATCATCGACAACTTCCGATAGAATTAAGGAAAGAGTTGGCAAAATATGCTACAAAACATGGAATAAACGTAACCGCGAAATTATATGGGAAGCACTATTCCACTGTCAAGCGCTGGTACAATAATTATTTGTCTAATGGAATTTTTACTAATCTAGTAACAACGCCTCTTACTTCTCAGGACCACGAATATCTAGATTCCCTATCTCATTTAATCGGTTCTAAATCTATTCGCGAAATAAAGAAAGAATATTCATTACCATTCTCTATTGATACGCTTGCTAAGTATTATAAAAGAAAAAATATCCCAATAGAAGAAAAATATTTACTCATTTTAAAATGTCCAGATTGTCAACGGTGGCTAAGGGCAATAAACGTATTTTTTGGCAGGCCGAGGATTATGTGTTGTCCAATCTGTGGTTTTCATAAATTAAATCGCCAAGAATATCTAAGGATACCATTTTATAATCCCAGACAACAAGATTATTTCTTTAATCGGTCACTGTTAAGTCCAATTGATTCAGATTATAAAGAATCTGTCCTTTCGTTACTTAAAATGCCAAAAAACTTGAAATGCTTACTCGTATATAATACAAACCCGAGAAAACATAATAGAATTCATTTAATAAAATATTTTGAAAAGATTGGGGATACTACAATTCCGGTTACTTATTGCAGTGTCAGTTTCGTAAATATAAATAAACGCGAAATATATAATCCACGATCTCACGAGATCGTTTTGGATTTAATCTGTCAAAGGTGTCAATTGCCATATTATAGGGACTTTAAAAAAAATGGCGATAAATTTCCAAAAATTGTGGTTAAATCACTTAGCAAACTGCAAATAGCATTAGAACTATTTATTATTGCCCAAAAATATAATAATAAAACCGCTTACACGCTGTTGGGATTATCAAAAAAAGAATTTTATAAATTAAAAAAACAATATGCTGAGCAATTCGATACGGTCCGGCGTTGTATGGGAAGTGAAATACTATAACAAAATTCATAGGAATGAAATAGAAATATTAAAATGATATCAATAAAACCAACTCAATTTGTGGAGAAAATCTTTAGGGTAGATAATGGCAAGCGGTTTTCATTCAAAGATAGGGATTATTTACTTCCTATCTATAATAGTATTGATCCAAATTTATTGATAATGTCATCCAGGCAAGCCGAAAAATCGACATATTTAGCTAACACTATGTTATTGAGAGCTTTCTTAAACTATATGTCGTCCGCTTTATATGTTACCGCTCGTAAGAGTCAGGCTGATGATTTTGTTAGGCTTAGGATTAATCCTCAATTTGAAATGCTTCCTGATTTAAAAAATATGTATTTATCAAATAAAAAGACTAATCGCATAAGCGATAAAATATTGTCAAACGGAGTTTCATTGTTATTTCGGCCGTTAGGTATTTCTGCTACTGCAATTAGGGGGATATCAGCTCAGGAAATTTATTTTGATGAAGTCCAAAGTATTTACTCAGATAACATACCGATTGCTCTGGAGTGTGCTCATTCTTTTACCGATAGAGCTCGTTACCGATTTGCAGGAACGCCACTGTCAACTAAAAATCATTTTTCTCGCTTATGGGATTCTAGTTGTCAAAACGAATGGATTATTTATTGCAGAAAATGTAAGCAATATGATGAACCCTTGGGAATAAATCATATCGATGAGAAAAAACCGTTTTTATTTTGTTCAAATTGTGGTAAACCGCTGGATAGAAATTATGGAGAGTGGGTCGCTCAAAATCCATCATCTTCAACAAACGCATATAGAATATGTCGTCTTATGACACCAAATTGCAGGTGGACCACACCTGCGGGCGATGGAATTCTAGATAAATTTAAAACTTATTCTACTGCACTATTCCACAATGAAGTGCTTGGACTGCCGTATGATTCTGGTTCTTTCGCAATCCTCGATAAAGAGATCTATGCTTGGTGTACTGAAGATGAATTTATAGATCCTAATAATATTCCCAATGGGCTCAGTGGCACGGTACAGATTATGGGCATTGATTGGGCATGGGAGAATCCTGGTGGAGAGCACTCGCATACCATAATAACAATTGCTACCAAAATTCAGGAACGGATAAAGATTATTTATGCCAAACGCTTTGATGGTCCTCGGTATCACAATCCCGATACAGTACTAAAGGAAATGGCCCTTTTAGCCCAAAGTTTTTCAGTCCAAATCGTTGGAACTGATTATGGTATCGGACATAAAGAAAATCTACGCCTCAGGAATATGGTTAAAGCAAAAGTGTATGAATTTATGTCTACCGGTTCTACCAAACCATTGATTTGGGATGAAGAATCATATTGCTATAAAATTGGCAGAACACCAACTATGTCCAGTACTTTTGAATTAATACGTAATGGATCATTTGAATTCCCCAATATTTCTACTCTCAAACCATTTGCTAGCGATATTCTTAGTATATTTAGTGAATTGGATTCGGTTAGCAAAATTCGCAAATATGACCACATTGGCTCGGATGATTTTTTTCATACTTTGAATTACATTGTACAAGTGTATAAACTATTAGCTAATTATGCGTTATAGTCCGGATCAGATCATTTAAAAAATTGCGGCAGGCAGAAGTTCTAATAAGTCTGAGGCTGATCACGCCGGAGGTGGCCCATGAGACAAAACAGCTTTGATAACCTTTTACAAAATATTTAGAGGAGTAAAGAGGTTTGATTAACTTAGTTACTATTGCTAATATATACTAGGCGAGGAATTAATAAATTATTGGAAATAGTTCTCCCATGATTCAGTATATACCAATATTCGCAAATTTTAATATCTAATAAAGGAAAAAAATGGAAACAACGTTGATTAATAATTCATTCGGACTATTGGCCGTTCTGTTTATAATACCGGCAATTATATTTATGGTTGATTCTCATGAAAAATATGGTAAGATATTCAAAATTGTCCCTCCATTAGTTTTCGCATATTTTATTCCAACAATTCTCACAGCTTTAGAAATTATCCCCTCCGAAGCTGTTGTTTACAAACAAATTAAAACTTATGTACTTCCCGCAAGTCTATTATTACTCACTTTAGCAGTTGATATAAAAGGAATCATAAAGCTTGGTAGCAAAGCGCTTATAATGTTTTTTTCAGGAACATTGGGAGTTGTTATCGGTGGACCGATTGCATTATTTTTATTTAAAAATCAACTTCCCGAAGAGATTTGGCGGGGAATGGCAGCTCTTGCCGGTTCTTGGATTGGAGGAGGAGCCAACTTTATTGCGATTGGTAAATCCGTAGGTGCGACTGATGCTATGCTTGGTTTGATGGTTGTAGTTGATGTTTTAGTCGCAAATATTTGGACCGGAATACTTTTGTATTTCGCCGGGCGGTATAAGTCCATTGATAAGCGGCTGAAAGCCGATAATACTATGATTGAGGAGTTGAAAGAGAAAGTTATCACCTTCCAAAACCAGACTAATAGGATTTCTACAACGACCGAGTATATGGTTATAATGGCATTAGCTTTTGGTGGCGCATGGTTTGCATATTTACTCGGAAATGCGCTACCTGAGATTGGAGATATTATATCACACACCACTTGGAAAGTAATTATTATTACAACTTTAGGAGTAATATTTTCATTTACAAAAATTAGAAATCTTGAAGGAGCAGGTGCTTCTAAGTTGGGAACAGTGATGCTGTATTTATTAATAGGTGTTATCGGCGCTGCGGCAGATCTACGAGAAGTGATTCAATATCCATACTTATTTGCTATGGGAATAACATGGATATTGGTTCATATAACAATAATGTTAATAGTCATGAAGTTGATAAAAGCACCTTTATTTTTCATGGCTGTAGGTTCTCAGGCTAATATTGGAGGTGCTGCGTCGGCACCGATTGTTGCATCGGCATTTCATCCGGCATTAGCAACTGTTGGAGTGATGCTTGGGATCGCAGGTTATGTAGTAGGAACTTATGCGGCTTTAATTTGTGCAGTAATGTTGCGAATGATATAGATTGAAGATGAATTTTATTTCAGTTAAATTTTCCGGCAAAATTTTTAGGAGAAAAGGGCAGAATGGCTAAAAAACAAATGAGTTTTGCTGAGAAATCAGCGAAAGATAAATCGCATAAAGAATGGAAAACAGTTAAATATGTAAAAAGCGAGCGTTCGGAGAAAACGGGCAGTTGGCGTTTTAATGAAAGTTATATCCAGCTTGCATCGAACGAAAATTTAGATCAGGCTTTATCTAGAATGGAACAAGAGGTAAAGACATTAGCGGAAGAAATGGATTCTATCGAAGAAAATACTCAGAAAGTTGACGAAACAGTAGAAGAACAGGTAGAAGTAAAAGTTGACGAAAATGTAGAAGAAACAGTAGAAGAACAAGTAGAAGTCAAAGTTGACGAAACAGTAGAAGAACAGGTAGAAGTAAAAGTTGACGAAACTGTAGAAGAAACAGTAGAAGAACAAGTAGAAGTTAAAGTTGACGAAACAGTAGAAGAACAGGTAGAAGTAAAAGTTGACGAAACTGTAGAAGAAACAGTAGAAGAACAAGTAGAAGTCAAAGTTGACGAAAAAGTAGAAGTAAAAGTAGAAGATGTTACGCAAAGTAAAGAAAAAGAACCTGAACAACCTGCTCAGCAAAAAGCATAATTATAACTACCCATTGGAGGCGTGGCAGAGCGGTTGAATGCACCGGTCTTGAAAACCGGCAAGGGTTAACGCCCTTCAGAGGTTCGAATCCTCTCGCCTCCGCGATAAATTATCAACAGAGTCATTATTTGGAAAAATGGAGAGGTGTCCGAGTGGCTTAAGGAGCACGCTTGGAAAGCGTGTGTGCAGCAATGTACCGCGGGTTCGAATCCCGCCCTCTCCGCAGTCCTTAGTTCAAAAATAAATATCTATATTATTAAATTGGGATAGATATTATTGTTTAGCATTACTATTTTCTTTCTATAATATTTCAACAATTTATTATACTATGGAATATAAAAAACCGCGAGTTCGATTTGCACCAAGTCCAACCGGACAACTTCATTTGGGTGGAGCGCGTACAGCATTATTTAATTGGTTATATGCTAGAAAATATGATGGAAAATTCCTTTTAAGGATTGAAGACACCGATAAACTTCGCTCAAAACAAGAATTTACCGATCAAATTTGTGATTCACTAAAATGGCTTGGGTTGGATTGGGATGAAGAAATCGTTTACCAATCTACTCACATTGATTTATATAAAAGTGCAATAGAGAAACTATTAAAAGAAGGAAAAGCGTATCGTTGTTTCTGTTTAAAAGAAAAAATTGCTGAAGAACGAAAACAAGTAGAAATGTTAGGAGGCGGATATTATTATTCAGGCACCTGTCGTGATCTTGGACAGAAAGTGGTAGATGAAAATATTAAAAATAGTGAACCATTTTCCGTGCGTATTGCGGTGCCGGAAGGTTATACAGAATTTGATGATAGTATTTATGGAACTATCAGAGTCAATAATAAAGAAATCGATGATTTTATCATTGCCCGGACAGATGGAAATCCCGTCTATAATTTAGTGGTTGCAATTGATGATAACGACATGAAAATAACTCATGTTATTCGTGGTGACGATCACTTATCCAATACTCCAAAACAGCTAATGATATATAAAGCTTTAAATTATCCTATTCCTGAATTTGCCCATCTTCCGATGATATTAGGTCCGGATAAAAAAAGGTTGAGCAAACGCCATGGAGCAACGGGAGTTCAGGAATATCGTGAACAAGGATATTTAGCAAATTCCTTAATTAATTATTTAGCTCTATTAGGATGGAATCCCGGAACTGAGCAGGAAGTTTTTTCTCCGGATGAATTAATAAAAGAATTCGCTATAGAAAGAGTTCAGAAAAAAAGTGCCGTATTTGATGAGAAAAAATTGCAGTGGATGAGTGGACAGCATATTTCTAATAAATCCGCATCAGAAATATATAATAGTATACGCGCTAATGATCTTAACTGGCGAAAGTCCGATGATAAAAACTATGTGCTTAAAGTAATTGAATTAATGAAAGTAAGAGTAAAATCTTTACGAGAATTGCAAATTGAGACGTTAATGTTTTTTGAAGATCCCAATAATTATGATGAAAAAACTGTCAAGAAACAATGGAAAGATAATACAGTTAACAATTTGATTACTAAATTTAAAGAATCATTAGATAATATTGAATTGTGGGATGCCGAACAAATAGAAATCGCTTTGCGAAATCTTGCTGCACAAGATAATATTTCAGCCGGGGAAATAATTCACCCAACACGTTTAGCATTAAGTGGTGTCGGATCAGGTCCATCACTTTTTGCAATGATGGACTTACTCGGAAAAGAAGTATGTCTCAGAAGATTACAAAAAGCCATAAATACTCTTCCACACTAGATCACTAAAATTAATCTTGCAAAATAGTTAGTTAGATTATCAATTAAAAGACGTTGGTGATTTATACTTTCAATTCTTAATTTTTAACCCAATCTTGATAAAATAATTATGGGGAGTCGTCCAATGGTAAGACTCAGGATTCTGGTTCCTGCTATCGGGGTTCAAATCCCTGCTCCCCAGCTCCATTAATAGTTCTGTTAATTTTCAATAGGAGGTTATATGTCGTATAAAGTACGAAAATTGAATTATTATTACGCAATAATTCAAGATAAACCTGGAGAAGCACATAAAATACTTACTATTTTAGCTGATGTCGGTGTGAATCAAATCGCATTCAATACGATGCAAATGGGTCCAGAAAGAGCCCAAATTACATTGTTTCCCGAAGATGAGTCCTTACTTGTCAATGTCGCAAAAAAGGCCGGATTAGACTTAGATGGACCATATAATGCGATATTAGTACAAGGTACCGATGAGATGGGTGCTTTAGTTGAGGTCCACGAAAAACTCCATAACGCAAATATTAACATAGCTTCGTCAACTGCGATAGCAGACGGAAGCGGTAGTTACGGATATTTAATTTATGTACGACCGGATGATTACAACAAAGCAGCAGAGGCCTTATCGATATAATGAAAAAAATACATAACTTAAAAAAATTACCATCCGAATTTATAGATGATCCAAAATTTGAGTCTAAATTAAGAACAAAGTATTTGGGAGCAGCAGCCGGTAGCGAAAAACTATATATTAATATTGATTATGTAAAACCCGGTGGAAAGAGTGTCAAATATCATTCACATTCTCATCAAGAAGAATTCTTTGCTATTTTAAAAGGAAGCGGATTACTTCGAATTAATGAAGAAGAGATCCAAGTAAACACAAATGATTTTATCGCCAAACCGGCGGGAAAAGGCATAGCCCATCAATTCATAAATAATAGCGATGATATTTTAATCATATTAGATTGCGGAACAAATGATGATAATGATGAGATATATTATCCTGACGAAAACATAACTTATAAAAAGGGAGAGCAGAAAGCTTATAAGGACGGTAAATTGATTAGAAATTGGTCATCCGATCCAAATGAATAAAGGGATATTATTTAAAACTCGCAGCGATTGGCGGTCGTGGCTAAAAAATAATCATGACAAAGAAATAGTAGTTTGGCTGATCTACTATAAAAAACATGTCAATAAAAAATCTGTTGTACAACCCGAGGCTGTTGAAGAAGCGTTATGTTTTGGCTGGATTGATTCTATCATTAAAAGGATTGATGAAGAACGTTACATGCAAAAGTTTACACCTAGAAATGAAAACAGTATTTGGTCGGATACCAACAAAAAACGCGTGGCAATGTTGCTAGAGAATGGAAAAATGGCTGAAGCCGGTATGAAAAAAATTAATGCCGCAAAACAAAATGGTTTTTGGGATAAAGTTTATATTGCTTCTGGTATTAATAAAATCCCAATGGAATTAGAAATAGCTTTATCTGAGAATAAAATAGCACGTTCAAATTTCAATAAATTAGCTCCATCGTATAAAAGGCAATATATGCAATGGATCGGCACTGCAAAAAAGGAAGAAACAAGGAAAAAACGCTGTGATAAAGCAATTCAATTGCTGATAAACGATGAAAAATTAGGAATGGTTTAATTTGTACGTTACACAGCGGTAAAAAAGCGTAAAATATTTATAATTTTATCGATTATTTTATTCATCAATATTTATGAAATATAGTAACTTTGCGCCCGATATGCGCCCGTAGCTCAATTGGATAGAGTGCCTGGCTACGGACCAGGAGGTTGAGGGTTCGAGTCCTTCCGGGCGTACCACTCGTAATAAATTTAATTCGTGTAGATTGGCCCGTTCGTCTAGTGGTTAGGACGCCGCCCTCTCAAGGCAGTAACACGGGTTCGACTCCCGTACGGGCTACTAAATCTATACTAAAGCTTCATTAGATAAACTAAAATAATAATAATAATAATTATATCGAAACAAAAATAGTACCACACAGTAACACCAACTATTAACCAAAATCATAATTCTACACATTGAAATATTTATCAACTCTAATTGCGTTATTTCTGTTTAGCTGTACAAGTTCAAATATTGAAGAAGTTGATCATTTTAAGAATGTGTACGGACTATCTACTGATTCACTAAATGTAGAAAATTATTCGATAAAAAATAACCAAAATCTGTCAGATATTTTGTTTGAGCATGGAATTGATTATCCGACAATTGATCAAATCTCAATTAAATCGAGAGATATTTACGATGTTAGAAAAATGAGGGCGGGTAATCCATATTTTATATTATCAAGTGCCGATACTTTACACAATCCAAAATATTTGGTGTATGAACGAAATCCAATCGATTTTGTTGTATTTAGCTTAACCGACTCATTCAATATTTATCTCCAATCAAAACTGATAACAGTTGATACTGTCCAAGCAACCGGAGTTATAAATGGTTCTTTATGGCTGACAATGTTGGAAAATGATGATGGTCCAAATCTTGCGATTGAGTTATCGGAAATATATGCCTGGACTGTAGATTTTTTCGGGCTATATCAAAATGATACCTATAAAATCGCGTATGAAAAATTGTATGCTGATACTCAATTTGTTGGTATTGGAAATATAATTGCTTCTTCCTTTAACCATATTAATAGCGAGCATTTTGCTTTCTTCTTTACGCAAGATAGTGTTGGCGATTATTTCGATGAAAAGGGTGAAAGTCTGCGTCGTGCTTTTTTAAAAGCACCGTTAAGATTTAGCCGCATTTCATCACGGTTTTCTTATAACAGGAGACACCCAATTCTGAAAATTAGACGACCGCATTTGGGTGTGGACTATGTAGCTCCCATCGGTACACCGGTACATTCTGTTGGAGACGGTGTTGTGGTAAGTGTTGGACGCCGGACCCAAGAAGGCAGAATGGTGCAAATAAAACATAATGGAACATATAGTACTCAATATCTGCATTTATCAAGATATGGGACGGGGATTAGAAACGGAGCGTACGTCATGCAAGGACAAATAATTGGATATGTTGGCAGCTCAGGTTTATCAACGGGGCCGCATCTTGATTTCCGATTTTATAAAAACGGACAAGCGGTTGATCCGTTAAAAGTAAAATCTCCTTCCGTAAATCCGGTAAATCTTGATAACATGGAAACATTTAATATCGTCATGAATTACTGGAAAGATTATTTAGATTCGATCGTTTTCCACTCTACAGATTCCACTGTTGTATCTGATTCAATTTAGATTAGTATAATAAAATATTCGAATCAATTATTCTTATAATAATATTAAGTTTATAAATTACCGGTGCCTAGAAAATGATAAAAACAGACGAAAAATCAGTAAAATCCAACTTCATTAAAGAAATCATCAATGCGGATCTAAAGACCGGAAAATACCAAGGTCGCGTTCAAACGCGATTTCCTCCCGAGCCGAACGGTTATTTGCATATTGGACATGCGAAAGCAATCGTTCTCAATTTCGGCATCGCCGATGAATATGGCGGTAAATGCAATCTTAGATTTGATGATACGAATCCTACCAAAGAAGAGGAAATGTATGTAAAATCCATTATTGAAGATATAAAATGGCTCGGCTTCAATTGGGAAGACCGTTTGTATTTTGCATCTGATTACTTTGAGCAATTCTTTGACTATGCCGTCCAACTCATAAAGAAAGGTAAAGCATTTGTTTGTGATTTGAATGCAGAAGAAATCCGCGAACACCGAGGGACACTAACAAAGCCGGGAAAGGAAAGTCAATATCGCAATCGTTCTATTGAAGAAAACCTTGATTTATTTGAACGAATGCGAAATGGAGAATTTCCTAATGGCTCACGTACTTTACGCGCAAAAATTGATATGTTTTCTTCAAATTTGAATATGCGCGATCCGGTTATATATCGCATATTGCATGAAAATCATCACAATACGGGAGATAAATGGTGCATTTATCCAATGTATGACTGGGCACACGGCTTGGAAGATTCGATTGAGCGAATCACGCATTCGCTCTGCACTTTGGAATTTGAAGATCATCGTCCGTTATATGATTGGTTTTTAGACAAATTAGATGTTTACCATCCGCAGCAAATTGAGTTTTCGCGATTAAATTTAAGCTATACAATTACGAGCAAACGAAAATTACTGGAATTAGTTGAAAACGGATATGTCTCCGGGTGGGATGATCCTCGAATGCCTACAATCAGTGGTATGCGGAGGAGAGGATATAGTCCTGCCGCAATTCGGAATTTTTCCGAAAGAATTGGAATCGCTAAACGCGATAATATTGCAGAAATGGATTTATTGGAATTTTACGTTCGCGAAGATTTAAACAAGCATTCGGAACGACGAATGGCTGTTATTGATCCATTAAAAGTTGTTATTGAAAATTATCCCGAAGGAAAGGTAGAAGAGTTGGAAGCTGTCAACAATCCGGAGGATCCATCTGCCGGAAAAAGAAAAGTACCATTTTCGAAAGAAATATATATTGAAAGAACGGATTTTATGGAAGACCCACCTGATAAGTTTTTCCGGCTTGGAATCGGTCGTGAAGTACGTTTAAGATATGCTTATTTTATTACTTGTAACAAAGTTATTAAAGACGAAAATGGAAAAATTATTGAACTACGTTGTACATACGATCCAAAAACAAAAGGTGGTTCAGCTCCGGATGGAAGGAAGGTGAAGGGCACAATTCATTGGGTGTCTACTGGACAGGCTATTCTAGCAGAAGTACGATTATATGATCGATTGTTTAATCATCCGAATCCAACAAATGCAAAAGATGCGGATGATTTTAAATCGTTTATAAATCCGAATTCATTGAAAATAAAGAAAAATTGTTATCTTGAACCCAGTCTAAAGGATGCCAAACCGGAAGATAAATTTCAATTTGAACGACTAGGATATTTTTGTGTTGATCGGCACGATTCAAAGCCAAATCATTTGATATTCAATAGAACCGCAACTTTGCGTGATACTTGGGGAAAAATTCAAAAATCACGATAATATTTTACCTCTGAATTAAATTTAATGATTACCGAAATCCAATCTGTTCATAAAAGGTGGATGTTGGAAGCAATTCGTTTAGCAGAAATTGCTTTCGAGCAGGATGAAATACCTGTTGGTGCTATTGTTGTTAAAGACAATAAAATAATTGGACGTGGATATAATCAGCGTGAAAAATTGAAGGATCCTACAGCTCACGCGGAGGTGTTGGCAATTACAGCAGCAGCAAATACTATTAACGATTGGCGCTTAAATGATTGTACTATATATGTTACCAAAGAACCATGTGCCATGTGTGCCGGTGCGATTATTAATTCACGCATTAATTCAGTAATTTTTGGATGTTATGATGCGGAGCGTGGTTATTGTGGTTCGATTGCCGATTTATGCGGTGATCCGCGATTAAATAACGCTGTTACCGTTCGCGGTGGAATAAACGAAGAAAGATGTATGGCATTGATTCAAGACTTTTTTAAAACGAAAAGAAAATCGTAATTTTGATATATTTGGAGAGGTGGCAGAGCTTGGCTGAATGCGCCGCACTCGAAATGCGGTTTATCCTCTGGATAACGGGGGTTCGAATCCCTCCCTCTCCGCTAACGATAAAGCCTGTTTATCGACTATATACTAATGTATAAATATTGTCATTCAAGAATACTTCAGTTGGTCAAATAAAGTCAATCAAAGTCAAATAATACCTAATTAGGGACACACTTTTTAGGGACACGCTCAACAAAAACCAATTTTTCAACGGTTTTAGGAATTTCAACTTACTTAGACCGGGGTAGGGTGTTTGGGTGAGACAATCTCACATATAATCCAATAAAATTTTTTAGAAATTTTTTATGGATGCACTTTCTGTGGATGCAAAGTTACTGAAAAAAGTGCCTCACGACGATAGAATTGCTTTGTAGCGCTGTCTTCCCAAGACAGAGCTAATAAAAAAGCCCTATAAATAGGGCTTTTAAAACTGAATATTTATTCAGTATGATATTTAAAAGAATTAAACTGCTACTACATTATTTGCAGCTTCACCCTTATCGGTTTTTACTACATCAAATTCAACTTCTGCATTCTCTTTTAGAGTTTT
>SDBT01009793.1_pt1 | contig 15509 bp, 13 predicted proteins | sample 2277101 | NCBI WGS metagenome assembly SDBT01 (sample SAMN10404973, study PRJNA504765) | marine sediment metagenome | isolation source: marine sediment core GS10_PC15, 103 cmbsf | place: Arctic Ocean: Southern Knipovich Ridge | collected 2010 | reverse complement strand
TGCTGACATTCCCATGAGGCACAATGGGGTGTTGTCTTGGCCGGAGAAATTGAACTTTTTATTGATGATGAAAAATTCATTTTTCGAAAAGGTGATACATATTTTGTCCCAGCCGGTGCTAAGCACAGGGCCAAAATAAAAGCCGGATATAAAGATGTTACCCTCTTTAACCAGAGGGACAGATACAAAATAAGTGAACACCAAAACAGATAAAGAAGCGAAAATGTTAAAATTTGAAAAATCACGATGGGCAGACAGTGAGTTTTCACAAAACTATAGAGATGACGCTAATATTTATCTGCCATTCCGTCGTCAATTTATTGAAGTCACAAAATCTCTCTATGCACATTTCATTGATGCAAATATTAATGCCAGAATCATAGATCTCGGCTGTGGAGATGGTCTATTTGTACAAGAATTATTAAAATCATTTTCTCCGGCAAGTGTAACACTTGTAGACGGTTCGGCTGAAATGCTGGAAGCAGCTAAAAAACGTTTGGGAAACCATGAAAACTTAAATTTTATTAAGGCAAGTTTCCAAGACTTACTTGCAGGGCAATCATTTAACGAAAATTTTGATTTTGTATATTCGTCGCTTGCAATTCACCACTTGCCTTTTAAAGAAAAGAAATATTTATATGCCTACATTCATAGGCTTCTATCTGCAGGAGGATGCTTCGTCCACTATGATGTTGTTATACCCCCATCGGAAAAAATAGAAAAGTGGTATCTGTCTCTTTGGAGACAATGGATAAAAGAGCATCCTGCTAAAGAAAGAAGTGAAAAGCTTCTTGGAATCCCGGAACTATACAAAGAAAATCCAGACAACATGCCAGACACATTGGAATCGCAAATGGAAACTTTAGAAGAAATTGGATTTAAAGAAGTTGATTGCTATTTTAAATGTGGAATATTTTCATTATTTGGGTGCTTCAAATAGTGCTTGGCTATCAGTAATCGAGCTAAAGTTAAAAGCAAATAAAGAAAGAGCTATTGAAGATTACATTCATCTTTCTGATATGTGCAATGAGTTAGATTATCCATTAACTATATTTATAAATCTTGGTAGCTCGTGAAACGTTCTTTGAAGAATACGTTGGAAACAACAAAGAAAAGATGGTCTCAATCGGAGTGGAGCTAGTAAATAGCGCCGTGAGGTTAACTGAAAATGCAACATAACAAGGCAAATTCAACCGGACAGTCAAAATCGTCGCTTCGCTCCGTTTTGCCTGCCGGTGATTTGCGGCGTTAGATTGCCATTTCTTATCAGAAGCAGATACTAAAGGTATCTACAATCTTGAATGGAGTATTTAAATTGCTTCAACTACTGATATTGAAGCTTTCTGGCAATTGAACCTGTCAATATTCCTTTTAATATCACAGAATGAAATGCATTTCCTCAACTGCGGGTGACGCGGGCAATAGAAATTGGTAGAACCCGTGAGCTGGGTGGATATGTTGAACAATGTGACAGGTGTGGGAAAATACGTATATCCTACAACTCATGCAGGAACAGACACTGCCCCAAATGTCAGTTTCTCAGGAAAGAAAAGTGGCTGTTGGAAGTAAACAGATACCTTCTCCCTATTCAATACTTTCATGTTGTCTTCTCTATTCCTGATCTTCTCAATCCTCTTATCTTAAGAAACAAAAAGGCAATGTACGATATCCTGTTTCAGTCTTCTGCCCGAACTCTCAAAGAGTTGAGTGAAGACCCTGATTATATAGGAGCACGTATAGGGTTTATCAGCATCTTGCACACATGGGGACAAAATCTTATGGATCATCCTCATATCCATTGTATTGTCACCGGAGGTGGATTATCACCCCAGGGCACCCAATGGGTACCTTGCAAGAAAAACTTCTTTCTCCCTGTAAAAGTTCTCTCTGCAAGGTTCAGGAATAAGTTTCTTACAAACCTGAAAAAAACTCATGCTGCGAATGAATTGAAGTTCCCGGGTACCATCGAATTGTTAAGGACGAGAATGATAAGGTGTTTTTTCGTTACAAAGACTATGCCTGTAACAGTAAAATGAAAATAATGAGCGTTGATGCCCTCGAGTTTATCAGGCGGTTACTTCTTCAACAAAAATATTTTTACATTAACGTTCAAGTGTATACATGTGCCTTCGGGGTCATCCAAATTGTAATTATTGTGATTTTTACTCGGCAAGAACATACAAAATCTGTTATAATCCCAACAATCGAAGTTGGATCTATATTTAAAGGCTCAATTTACCCAATTTAATCAGTCAACACATCTAAAATATATAAGAAGTTTCTTATTGAAACGCCATAGAAGAGGGTTGTTCATGCAGCGGCATAGTCCAACTCCTTCTATCTGAAACTGGTTGAAGCAGTCCATCAGGAAGGTGGAAAGATAGCGTTTCAATTAGCGCATGCAGGAAGACAGACTACAAAAGCCATGATTGGGCAGACTCCACTCGGGCCTTCCAGCAAGGGAAGGGATCCCATCAATTTCGTCAAACCCAAGGAGATGAGTGAAGATCAAATTCAAGAGGTGGTTCAAGCTTTTGGGTTTGCAGCCAGTCGGGCCGTTGAAGTCGGCGTGGATGGAATTCAGCTACATGCCGCACATGGCTACTTAATCAATCAATTTATTTCGCCTTTCTTCAATCATAGAAAAGATGAATGGGGCGGCTCCGACGCTGATCGCTTTCGTTTTTTATAAGAGGTCCTTTCAGAGGTCAGGGGGGCAATACCACAAGGAATGCCTGTTTTGGTAAAATTAAATACCCACGACTATACACAACGTGAAGGGATTACTCCTTCCTTAGCTGTGACATATGCCAAGTGGTTATCGGATTTGGAGATCAATGGATTGGAGATAAGCTGCGGATCACCTGTTTATTCTTTTATGAACATGTGCCGGGGCGATGTTCCGGTGAAAGAATTGGTAAATAGCCTCCCATTATGGAAAAGACCTATGGGAAAGCTAATGATGAAAAGTATGGTAGGAAAATACGACTTTGAAGAAGGATATAATCTTGAAACTGCAAAGATGATAAAACCTGTTCTTGGACAAATTCCTTTATTCGTTGTGGGTGGTTTACGAAAGGTGGCAGAAATGAGGGAGGCATTAGAGAAGCAATATGCTGACTGTATATCTATGAGTCGTCCTTTCATTAGAGAGCCTTTTATTGTAAAAAAAATCAAACAATATTCCCGTACAGTGTTACATTAAGGGATTTCCGGTACCATGAATTCTGCTTAGTAAGAAATTCTGTTGCACCGCAGCTAAGGTTCAGAATTGAATCAAGTAGTCTATAACCCACATAACGAATCGGCTGACCTCTGCTTTTGCCGGCATTATGCCGTACAAGAAGTATATTTCCGTAATCTTTGATCGTGGCTTTGCCATTCTCGACCCGAATGGTGTCACCCTTTACATCTACTCTGACAGGGAACCAGCGGAGGAGTTCAAGCAGTACTTCATCTGAACTTTTGAAAAAGATGAATGGCAATCAGTTCCAAATATTTCAACAAGAAAAGCGGAAAGGATTACCTTATCAAACGTTGATTTCAAGTATTCTACATAAGCTGGCATCATAAAAAACTGCATCAAATCTTTTTAAAGATTGCATTGTTGCTTTTGTACAGATTCAGCTCTTATTCGCGAGATTAAGCTGAGCAATGGCTAATTTAGCTATCGGTATGCCGTAGGGCGAACAGGAAACATAATTTAATCCTATCTCTCTCACAAATGGTATGTTTTCGGGTTCTGCACCGTGTTCACCGCACAGCCCCATTATGATATCGGGCCTTGTAAGCCTTCCTCTTTCTGCCGCGAGACTTATTAATTCTTTTACCTGTTCTCCCAGATATTTAAAGGGATTTCGTTCCAGAAGGTCAAACTCGTTATAGTCGGAAAAAAAGTTGTTAAAATCATCCCTCGATAACCCGTTTGTTGTTTGAGTGAGGTCATTTGTACCGAAGCTGAAGAACTCGGCATAGCGGGCTATTTTATCGGCCTGAAGAGCGGCCGCGGGCAGCTCTATCATTGTGCCGACTTTGTATGAAATCGGGTCACTTTTAAAATTTTTTCTTACTTCTTTTTCAATATCTATGATCCCTATTATCGCCGCTCCCTCGATCTTTTTCCCTTTCCTTATTGTTTTGATCTCATTCTCACTCATGACGAGAGGGATCATGATTTCAGGCTTTACTTCAAGGCCCTCTTTTTTAAGGCTGTATGCAGCTTCAAATATAGCCCTAGTCTGCATGTTGTAGATCTCAGGAAAGGAAATGGCTATTCTTATACCCCTGTGACCGAGCATGGGATTAAACTCTTTCAGCATATCGCACCGCAGCCTGATCTCGGCGTCACCAAGTTTTGGAGACTTTGTCTTTATAAATTTGATAAACTTATCCATGCTGTCTTTGGTATGGGGGAGAAACTCGTGAAGCGGTGCGTCAAGAAGGCGGATTGTTACCGGCAGTCCTTCCATGATCTTGAACAGCTTGTAGAAGTCTGCCACCTGCATCTCCTTAAGCTGTCCCAGTGCTTTCTCCCTCTCCTTTTTGTCCTTCGCGATTATCATTGCCCTGAAGGTGTTGATACGCTTTTCATGGAAGAACATATGCTCCGTCCTGCAAAGCCCGATCCCCTTCGCCTTGAACAGCTTCGCGAGCAGAGCGTCCTTGGGCTGGTCAGCGTTTGCGTGTACGTCAAAATCATCAATGTTCCTCTGGACAATTTCCAAAAACTCCAGCAGTCCGCTATCTTCATTCGACGGCTCGATGAGCTCTACTTTACCAAAGTATATTATGGGCTCATCGTAATAGGGTACGTTCAGCGACAGGTAATCGCCCTCTTTTACCGTCCTGTTCCCTATTTTTACTGAATCCTTGATGAATTTCATTCCAGGGTAGACCAGTGCAACTTTTCCGAGACTCCTGGCGACAACAGGGGCATGCGATGCGTATCCGCCTTCTCCAGATAGAACACCCTTTGCGACTTCTATGGCTTTTACATCCTCGGCAAATGTGGCAGGCATAAGCAGGATAAAATTGGTGTCCTGACCCGACTGGTTTGCCCTCTTGTATGCTTTTAGCAGCTCTTCTGTTGAGAAATAGACCTTTCCGATCGCGGCCCCGACAGCCCCTGCAATGCCTCCCTGGACCTTTGGCAGCTTTTCCGCGCTTTCAATGTCAATAACCGAATGAAGTATTTCAGCAAGCCTCCCCGGTTTTATCGCGTTTATTACATAGCCGTCGTCTATAATCTTTTCCGAGTGAAGATCAAGCAGCGTCTTTAACTCTGACTGGGTCGATTTATTTGGCACAGGCACCTGGTCGATTACCCAGAGTGTTCCATTTTCAACAGTGAAACGGATCTGTCGGATTTCCTTGAAGTGCCTTTCCAGTTTTCCGGCGATGTCTTTAAGGTCCTTGAGAAATGAATCGTCGATCTGAGTAATTTTTTTCCCTTTTGCTTCCGTCGCATCAAAGGCGTTTGCAAAGAATTTTCCGGTGATCTTGTTTTCACCTGTTATGTTATTTCGGGTGTAGTAGCTGCCAAAATAGCTTTCTTCGCCATAGTTGCCGAAAGTCATTGCCTGAACAAGAATTGCGGAATCAATGTTGCTTGAGCTTTTGTTAAAAAACGATTGTAAAAGTTTGATAATGAAAAAGAGCTGGTCATAGGCGTTTGAAAAAATTTCAGGCGGGTATAGAGCTTTGTTAGCCTCGATCGCTTCCCTGATTTTATTCTGCTTTTTTGACGATTTCAGCTTTTTTTGGAAGTTATCAATCTCTTCCTTTCTTTCTGCGTCGATATCGGTTTTCTTTTCGAGGTCAATAAGCTTAATTATTATATTCCTGTACTCATGATAGGCAAACTCTTCACCGACAAAGGTTGAAAACCCTCCTACAGTTTTATCGCAGAGCCCGATATTGTGTATGGAAAAAGCGGTAATCATGTTGAGCTGGGGACTTTCGACAATTTTTAAAAGCATCGGGTTTTTCTCGTCGTTGAACCTTTTCCCTATTAACCGCTCGATTTTTGCGATTGGCGAAATGAGAAACTTTTTCGCGCCTGAAGCATCGGATACAAGTTCACTGACGGTGTCGTTTGGCACCATAAAACCGGGGAGTATCGGGGCCCCCAGTGTCGCAAGCTCCATAACACGTTTTCCCCTGATGCCGATAATTTGCAGAGTTTCCTCATCTTCTATGTGTTCAGTACTACTGAAGGAGTAATATTTTTTCATTTTTTTTCCCGGGTATTGTCTGAATTGGTGTCTCAGAAAAGATCAAGTACTATGCCATGGCCCCCGCGTAAAAAAGCCTCGAACCGCGGACTGGCCCCCTCGAAAAGGTATCTTTGAAGTTTCGATACTCCTATTATGTTTTCACCCGCAACGCTGAAAAAGATCGACCCCCCGTGTTTCACTTTGCCCCATTTAAAAAGGGCATTTATGTCATTGATCCTCTCATTTTCGTACCATATAAGAACATCAAGGTCTGCGTACCTGGACCTAAAGCTTTCTACTATTTTTTTCCAGGCCTCAACATTGCCATTGTGAAACAGCTCGTTCGTTACCTGGATAGAGTATCTGGGAGTAACTCTCCTTTTAGGGGCCTGAACCCGGGCCTCTTGAACCGTTACCTCCGGCTTTCTTCTTATCCCAATATAACTATCCTTCGGCTTGATCTTTTTTCCGTAGAGAATGCTTGTAAAATCTTTTATAGCAGAGCTTAATGTCTTAGTATCAACACCGTCCTCAGCCGGGCCCGCGTATATTACAATTAGTTCATCCTTAATCAGAGGAAGGAGATTTTCCCATGCTAAACCCTTCTTCGGATTTATTATCGATATACCTGTTTGAGGGTGGCTGTAGGATAGGATGATGTTGAGCTTGCTCCACTCAGCTACCGATTCCACCACACTGTCCGCATTTTCAATTGACTGTTCGAGGTTATGGGATTTATATAGGTAATTAAATTTGTCAATTAGAAGCGCGTTGAGTATGGATTTTACCTGAAAGCGTTCGATATCTTTCTCATCCAGAGATTCATTGAGGAGATCAGCCAGGTTGGTCCCTTCGCTGACTTCCGAGGCATAAGCTGTGACAGATTTAAAATGACGCAGAGCAGTGTTAAAACCTGCTCTGCTTGAAAGAATATTTAATTGGTTGTCCATTTCTATAGCTCTTTCAGGTCAGCTATACCGGATTTTTTCTTTTTTGAAGGAGTCACATCAGCCTTACCTTTTACCTGTGCCCCTCCTGCTGTTTGAGATTCAGCCATGACTGCTTCTGAATAGGATTCATGTTCCGGTACCTCAGCCGTTACATCTTCACTGAAAGTCTGGGTTATGTCAGCCCTGAGTGTTGACCGTCTCCTGCTGAAAGAGGCAAACGCGGCATCCTGGAAACCTTTTGAAACACCGTGGAGAAACTCGTTAAGCACATTTGCCATCCCGTTCAGAGTAAACTTTTTCCGCTTTATGCTCGTTATGTCGATATCGAGGATAAGGCCCGGCTGGATATGATAAGGATTTATCCTGTAATCGAACCCCTCAAACTCGTTTTCCAGGAAGCTCGTCCTCTCATCCAGCATCACTCTCGTTCTGGGATTTTGAAATCCGTAAATTTTTTGAATCTTATCCTTTGCCCGTCTGATTATTTTATTGAGAAGGGTCTTCTCATAAATATAGGTCTGGTTGAGCTTTTCAACATCAGTGTCCCCTGCTCTGATGTGAAGTATTTCATTCCAGCTCTTTTGCAGATCTTCATACACGGGATCACCTGACGCACTCTTGATCTTTCTTTTAATCTTGTTTTTAGCCTTCCTTGCAATATCATCAAAATCATTTACTCTCAGAAATGGCTTGCTATCCCGGTATACAATCTCTATTACATCCCAGAGGCGTTCGATTTCATTTTTAAACGCTTCCATCTGCTTATCGTAGGCCTCCCTTTCTTTTAACAGTTGGGCATGGTCATAGAATTTCAGCACTATCTGGTAGCGTTCGTCCGGAAGTTGTACAGGATCTGTATCCTCATATTCACGTAAGACCACTTCACGGGCATTCTTTAAATTTTCAATATACTGATAGCCCATCTTGCTGGTATCGAGGATTGATGTGAGGGAATTTATCGCGGTGTTGAAACCCCTGTTTCTTATATTCTCAATATCCACGATCTCTTTCAGGTTCTCCCTTATATTGAGGGAATCAAACTCTTTCTGGTCAATTTCCGCTCTCAATCCTTCAATTTTTTCTATGAGACTTTTCGCCATAAATGTGTACCGGCGGGACTTCTCATCCTCTTTTTCGTCGTCGGTGAAATTCGGAACCCTCTTCATCTTTTCAAACATAAGCTCACCATCTGAAAGTTCTTCCTGCCCTTCATCAACAAGCTGCGCCTTGAAATGTTCTACCTCCCGGTCGATAAGATCCATTATTGTCTTTGAAATCTGGTCCTTAATCAGGTATTCCACAGTAGCCTGGTACTGAAAAATGGGACTTATGAGCTCTGAATCAAGGATGTTGACAGAAAGTTTTACGTTGGATACGGTTTTCGGTTTTATCGCGTTATCCTTGAAAGAGCACTTGATAATCGAATACGCGTTTTCTCCTCTAATAAAAGCGCCGACATCCGTTTTCTGCCTCAGCAGAGAATTTGTCTCGTTTTCCAGGTCGTTCATACCCCTCTGGACATGGCCCTGCAGGTGACCGTAAATGTTCACAATGGATTTCTCAATTTCACCGGTATTGAACTTGTCCGATCCACCGATCTGGTCGAGCATTTCAGAGATATCTTTCGGTGTATAACGGGCCAGTGCTTTCATCTCTTCCTTGTCAATGTAGTTCCTGATCTTTTTGACCATCTCATCTTCTGAGGTTACCAGATATCTATTGAACATATTCTGGTAGTTCTGATTAAAATAATTGTACAGCTTCTGTTTTACACCGCCGGTTACATCCAGCTGTTCCAGGACCTCCTTGGGGAGTTTAACTGTAATCTCCTTGAGGACCTTTTCTGTCTCGTCCTCAATAAGACGTTTAAACTCTTCGGTCTGGGCTCTCCCCTCCTGCGCTAAACTGTTTCTTGATCCCACAGCGGAAGGTTTTGTAGGATGAAAAACATTTGGACTCTTTGGAAGTTCTCCTGCCATTGTACTCTCCTTTCTGACTTTTAGCAAAGATGACTCTTTACCGCCGGTCAATCATTATTTCAAAATTTGTTTCTTTTACGATATAAAATGATAAACAATTTAATGCCACTTGTAAAGAACAAATAGAATAAAATTACACATCCTGGTATAGACTGTTCTGCCGGATTAATCAGTCAGCTCAGGGTTCTGCTTTAATTCATCAATTGTTCTGTTTATTTCTTTTGAGAAGTTTTCACTGTACGAACCTTTATTTAAATCTTTTAGTTCGGCGATAATCTCATTTTTGTTTTTACTGTCAATTTCCTCTATCAGGAGACGGTATGCAGCCCAGTCGCGGTCAAGATTTTTCTGAATAAACCTCTTTGCGATATGCCATATTGTGTCTCCCTTTAAAACTGTATACTGTGTTTCATCAGGAAGAACAAAAACATTGCCGGGGTAGATCCAGTTGGGGTTTTTACCAAGCTGCTCTACACTATCCAGCTCCGCATATCCGTTTGCCGCTGCAATTTTATTTGTAAGATAATAAACATCCAGGATGGTAATCCGGATGTAGCCGAGTGAAAGAAAGGATTCCACCTTTTCTCTGTCGATTTCCGGAGTTATAATTTCTTCCGGCTGTTCTGTGGTTGCGGGTTTGCCGGCAGTAAGTTCTTCTTCTTTTACAGCTGCTTGAGTTTCTTCCGGTTGTTCCGAAACAATTGATTCTCGAGCAGAAACTTCCTCCGTAATTTTCTGCTTTTCCTCTGCCCGCTTAAGACTTTTTTGAAGAAGAGAAAACGGGGGCAGAAGGAAAATTACCGCTAAAAGGATAATGACAGCCGCGGGGACAATTATCTTTACCGGAGAAATTGCTCTTTTCTTTCGTACAGGAGACGGTTTCACAGCGGTATGGGGTTCTTCTTCGTGTGTAGAGGGTATTACCATTTCTTTTGATGGTGTTTTTCCTTTACCCGGTCGTCCTGCCGGATATGATACAATCTCCGCAATAAGCCCTGTAAGCCGCTTTTCTTCCTGGCTGTAGAATACAAGATTTCCTGTTTTCTTACCGGTTACTGCTTTTCTGACATCCTCTGAAAGCAGGGAATCCTCTCTGCTAATGGTGCTCTTAACAGGCCGGTATAAGATGTATGAGCTGTCCGTGCCCGTGAAGCAGTCACCTGTGAAGGGAAGGGGTATAGCTATCTTATCAATAGAGCCGAGAAGTTTGTTTACACGGCTTTTAAAAGCGGAAAGCCGGCCCTTGAGTTTTGCTTTATTTTCTTTGTTATTCAGATAATATAAGCAGGCCTCACTGACGTTGTTGAGGAGTAAAATAATGTGACTTTTTGAGTCGAGCTTGATTTTTCTGATTTCTTTTTTTAATCCGCAAAGGCTTTCTTTAACATCTCTTTCATTGTCAAGATCCTCCAACAGCTTCAGTAGATGTCTGGCGAGGGAGGATTCGGCGGCATCTAGAAATCCCTCAATAGAATAAAATAATTCCGTGCAATATGTATCGAGGAATGTTCCTTCATTAATAGGTTCGCTTTGTATTGTAAAAGGAATACCCTCAGCAAGAGAAACTTTTTCTGACTTTTTTCTGAAGGGCGGTATGCAGAGGTTTTTTAAAGGGTTTATTGCAAACTGTTTTTCATCACCCGCCCTATGGGATTCTGAAAGAACAAATGTAAAAGGAATAGAATCGATTGCGATTAAATATCCTTGTTCGGTTTTTTTGATTTTTAAGTTGTCTGCCGTCCTGTATTCTGTTCCGGAAAGTGGTTTTATATCGGCTTTTAAAGGATACGGTTTCTTCTCTGTAAAAAGCCTCAGGGCGCTTTGGAGGAAAGTGATATTTCCTGACAAAATATTCAAATTTTCTTTTCTGTATTTTTTTCTTTTACAGAGATTAATCATGTCGTCTGAAACCACATCTGTTACAACTGTTGATATCAGGTCAGGATCGATACCGGACTGCGCTAGAGAGTAGAAGTATTCATCAGGGAGGTCAAAGGCCGTTAATTTGTTCCTGTTATACAGCAGCAGAGTGTTTTTTATTATTATGAATCCAGGCCCCGTGAAATTGTCAGGTAAGTATCGAAATGGATCCTTTGCTAACTGATCCTTAATCCATATGGTCTTTTCTATAAAATGAAGGTCCTTTTTCTCCCGGTTTTTCAGGTCAAACAGTAATTTTTTATCGTAAAACAGAGTTAAATTTCCATTATCATACATGAAGAGCATGGCTTTATGGTTCTCGGTTTTAACGTCATGATAGTGGGAAACATTTTTTGTCTTGATACTGTAATTCTCCAGGAATTTCAGAAATCTGTCGACAGTGCCTTTTTCTCCTACGTATCTGTTTGCATGAAGGTCCAGTTTATTCAGATTTTGCGGTTCCAGGACGGGGTTTCCCGTGTACGATTCCGTAACAACAATATTGTGCGTATTTGAAATAACTTCATCTTTGAGTTTTTTTGAGTTGCCTATTCTAAGGAAGGGCTTATAATCTTCAATGTCAGAACCAAGATAAACGATATAGCACTCGTCATCTATGCGAAAAACCCTCTCAATGGCAGGGTAAGTACTTTTTTCCATTATGGTTCCTCTAAAGAATATTATATATTATACCCTATCGGGTATTTTTTTCAATAAAATATGAGATTATTGTACAAATAAATTTAAAAAATATGTAAAATCAAAAATGGCAACTTTTTATATAATCATCTTTGATGAAAGTGTTCACGGACAATTTTTGGGCTTTAATACCGGCAGGATGCTCTCCGGGTTTCCCCTCTGGGGCAATTTCAGGGTCACAGATGTCCTCGATATTTCAAACATAAAGCAGCATCCGCACTCCATAGTATCCACCGGCAGCCATGAGGGTATCAGCCATCTTTTTGACCTTCTTGATGACCGTGGTATAGGTGAGAATATTATTGTCGGGAGGACCGGCAATATTACTGTTCTTGACTGGTCTTCCCTTATTAGAGGGTTTAAACCGGGAAGCGGCATTGTAAAAATACGGGTGGGCAAAATCCCCTCGGAGCTGTACTGTGTAGAAAAAAAGTTTCTGAAAAAGGTACTGCATGAGTTTGTCAAAAACAAGGAGAAAAAAAATACAACTATTTTGCCTTTCCTGTTTGAAAAAAAACTTTTTATTGATTTTGAACGGATTAAGGAGATTTCCGGTTTCTCGTTTTTTATCAGGAATTCATATGAGTATTACAGGGAAAATCTGAGAATTAACAGCCATTTAATGGATAGAAGTTTTATCAGGCTTTATGAAAGATTAAACGTACCGTCTCAATCAAGTACCCTTGTTGGTGAGAATGCCGTTATAACCGGAAGCTTCCTGGGGAATGGAGCAAGAGTATACGGCACAGTTGAAAACTCTATCATTTTTAACGGTGTGTACATAGGCAGAAATACGATTGTAAAAAATTCCGTTGTTCTGCCATTAAATAATGTGGAGGAAGGTGTAGCTATAGAGAATTCTCTCGTGCTCGGCGGAGACTCGAGTGTTATTGAAAAAGGAAGCATAATCGGAAGTGATTCCATACCGGCCGACAATGACTTTCCATGTGCTTCAAAGAAAGGGCTCACGGTTATCGGCGAGGGAATAAAAATCCCCGAAAACTCCCGTATCGGGGCCGGATGTCTCGTGTATGGAAGCGGAAATGACTCTCAGACACCGCTGGTAATTGAAGATGGTCAAAATTACCACGCAGAGTAGGTCCGGCTCTTTTGCCTGTATCAGGAGCTCAATTTTCTCATGAGCTCATCCAGTTCTCCTTTGAAAATCCGGTACATCTCAGGATCGAGGGACTGGTTTCCGTCACTCATTGCCGAATCAGGCTGAAAGTGGACCTCTACCATAATACCGTCAGCACCCGCTACCATGGCGGCTTTGCTCATGGGCAGGACGAGCTTTCGACTGCCGGTCCCGTGACTGGGATCGACGAACACGGGCAAATGTGTCTTCTCTTTTAAAATTGGCACGGCAGAAAGATCAAGGGTGTTCCGGGTTGATGTTTCAAAGGTCCTGATACCTCGCTCACAGAGTATAATGTTTTCATTTCCATGTGTAAGTATGTACTCTGCGGAGAGCAGAAACTCATGAATGGTCGCCGACATTCCCCGTTTTAAGAGAACAGGCTTATCGACATTTCCAATCTCGTTCAGGAGGGTGAAGTTCTGCATATTTCGCGCGCCTATCTGAAGGATGTCGACATAGGGCAGGACAAGCTCTACATCCGCGGGGGAAACCACTTCGGAAATGATATACAGCCCGTAGGCTTCACGGGCTTCCTTCAGCAGTTTCAGCCCCTCTTCGCCAAGACCCTGGAAGCTGTACGGGGATGTTCTTGGTTTAAAGGCGCCTCCGCGGAGTATTTTTACACCGGACTCTTTTATGATATTTGCGGTCTTGAAAAGCTGTTTTCTCCCTTCAACAGAACAGGGCCCGGCGATAATGGTGAATGACCCGCCACCGATTGTGATTTTCTCCATACCCGGGTTTTCCAAAGAGATAACAGTTCTGCCGCCTTTTCGCTCAAGACTGTATAGAGGCAGGTGGGTTTTATCTTCTTTTACGCCGTCATACGGATGAATGTGTTCGACCTTTCTGGTACCGGTCCATACAGGATAGCTGCCCATAATCTTGAGGAAGTTTGTCTGTTCTTTGAGCTCTTCAATTACCTCCTGGACCGTTTTATCTTTTACATGTCCTTCAAAATCAAGGTAGAAGTATGATCTCCACGGTTCAGTCCTGTGGGGACGGGATTCGAGCTTCGTGAGGTTTATTCCATAATCATTAAATGCCTTGAGCACCCTGTAAAGCGCTCCGGGCTGATGAAGGGTAGTGAAGACAATGGATGTTTTGGCGTTTTTATGGTAAGCTTTGCCATCAGTTTTTGAAATGATGATAAATCTCGTCTGGTTGCTGGGATAATCCTCTAATTTTTCAGCAAGTATTTCAAGGTTGTATATTTTTGCCGCGTGCTTGCCCGCGATCGCGGCAACCGCGGTGTCCTTTTCGTTTGATATCTTCATGGCACTGCCTGCTGTGTCATAAATAGGGATTATTTCGCAGTTTTTGAGCTTCCGTAAAAAACTGGAACACTGGGAAAGGGCGGCCGGATGTGAATATATCTTTTTGATATCCTTTAACGGGACTTTTTTTAAGGCAAGCAGGTAATGGGAAACCTGTATAATTATTTCCCCTATAATAGGAAGATTAGATTCTAAAAGGAGATCGTAGGTTGTGGCGATACTGCCGATCAGAGAATTTTCTATAGGGAGCAGCCCGTAATGGGCCTCTTTTTCTTCAACAGCCTCGATGACTTCATCCGAGCTCTTCCTGGGGATAAAAACCACTGATTTACCCCAGTATTCTATTCCAGCTTCTTCACTGAAAGAGCCTTCTTCTCCCTGTATTGCAACCTTTGGAAGAAAATCCATTTTAAACTCCATTGATTCAGGGTATATGGTTTTTATTGTTAATAGAGGATATAATAAATATTATATTAAAGTAAAGAGAATAATGGGCCGGTGCCCATTATTTAAGGTCATCAGGATAAATTAATTGAGGAAAAATAGTCAGGAGCGGTGTGTGGTAAGGTTTAAAGGGTTTACTTTGATAGAGGTGCTTATAGCGCTTACTATTCTTTCAATCGCACTGCTTGCGATTTTCAGGGGCAACCTGTTCAACCTGCGTTCCGCTAAAGAGGCATCCGATTTAACAACGGCTGTTATTGCGGCTGAGTCCATTCTAAAAGAACAGATAGGAAAGGGCTATCCTGCCTCCGGTTTCACTGAAGGCACTTTCGAGGAAGAGTACTTTAGCGGGTTAAAATGGAAGAAGCAGGTTGAGACTCTCAGCCTTCCCTTCATTCAGGATTTAAAGGTCGTCTATGTGGAAGTTGAGTGGGGGAGGAACAAAAGTTACTCATTACAGACAATTATTTCAAAATATTAAAAAAATGAAAAAATACAGTGCCTTTACATTGATGGAGCTGCTTATATCACTTTCAATGCTATCGGTCATTGCCTTCGTTTCAACTACATCGTTTGTATCCATTAGGAAGTTAACTGAAGTAACCAGGAGGAACGAGGACGCATTGCGTAACATAAGGTATTTTCTGGACAGGCTTGATGTTGAAATTTCAGGTGCTGTGCTTGTAAGAAGGGCGGGAGAGACTCTTTTTCAATCAAAAAGAATGGATATCAATGGAGAAAAGGTCAATAACCTCATTTTTACAACTGTTTCCCCCCAGCAGTATCTGGAAATTGGTAAAAGAGGGGAGATAATAAAGCTTGAATATGATGTGACTGAAAATGAAGAAGACCCCTATCTGTTGGTTGTCACAAAGAAGGTGTTC
>SDBT01009792.1_pt1 | contig 15510 bp, 4 predicted proteins | sample 2277101 | NCBI WGS metagenome assembly SDBT01 (sample SAMN10404973, study PRJNA504765) | marine sediment metagenome | isolation source: marine sediment core GS10_PC15, 103 cmbsf | place: Arctic Ocean: Southern Knipovich Ridge | collected 2010 | reverse complement strand
ACATGACCGGCCCTTCCCCGGGCAGGTCTTCCCGGCCACGGACCTTGATCTTATAGATGATCCTGGTCAGCAGTATGCCGCCCAGGCGGAACAGGAATTCCGGCAAAAGCCAGAAGATATAACATGACGCCAACAGCAGCGCGATGGCCGCGCCCAGATAAAGCTGGCGCGTGTCAAGCGTCATAAAATTCTTGCGGACGTTGGTCCAGAAGTCGGGCGCCGGCCCAGCCACCGGCAATCCGAGATGGCTGGGCACGCCGCCGGTCAAAAGCAGCATCATTACCGATACGCCCAGCATGGCCAGAAAGGACACGGCGTTGCTTTGGGCCAGCGTCTTGCCCCGGACTGCCGTGGGCGTTCTCTTCTGGATGTAAACCGACAGCGGCAGCACAAAGAAACCGCCAAAAAAGCCGAGCGCGAAACAGTTGAGCAAGGCTAAATCGAAGTCATAAGTCAACCTCAGATTGAGCAGAAAGACGGTCATCCCCAGAGACCCGATCGGCACCAGGCCGAACTCAATTTTCTCCCCGGAAAACTTGCCGGCCACGAAACAGCCCAAACCGATCCCGGCCGCGACCGCCACGGAAAGTAGCGAAGTGTCCATCTTGCTCAGCTTGAGTGCGTTCATGCCGAAACTCATCAGCGAGGTCATCATCAACGTGCCGAGGGCAAAGAAGAAGGCGCTCCCGGCCACGCACAGCCAGATCGGGCGTGACACGAATACGTAGCGGAAGTTCTTGAAATAGTCCGTGATAAGCTGCAGACCGAAACGCTCACGTGAATGCGGCACGTGCGTCTCTTTGATAAAGCATGAAGTGGCAATCCCTACGGCTGCCACCGCGATGAACGGCAGCCCGATCATCACCGAAATCCTGGCCCCCGGCGCCATAAAATAACCCCTGGGAATGAACTCCGTCAACGCGCCGCAGGCACAACCCAGAATAATACCCAGGAAGTTAATCAGCTCGACCATCCCATTGGCATTTGCCAGCTCTTTTTCCGGGAAGGCTTCCGGTAAAATACCAAAGAAGGAAGGGCTGAAAAAAGCGCTCTGCAACGCCATCAGGAACACCACCGCCAGCAAGGGGATAAAGCCATAACTGCCCAGCAGCAAGAAGCCCGCGAGCCCAAGGCCCATAATCACCAGTTCCGCCACCTTCGCCGCGATCAACACTTTCCGCTTGCTGTAGCGGTCCGCCAGCCAGCCAGCCACCGTCGGAAAGGTTACGAACGGCAGCATGAAAACCATCGAGCCAAAAGCCAGCAGCGCCGCCTGCTGCGCCTCCGCCCCTGCCTGGGAAGGCGCGTCGTGCCGGACCATCTCCATCGAGATGAACATCACCACTGCCTTGAAGGCATTGTCGTTAAAACTGGTGAAAAACTTGGTGACGGCCAGAGCCCAGAGCCGTTTCAACATCGGCAGAATTCCTGACAGCTTGTTGTGTGTAACCAGGGATAAGGCCATACGAATAACGTGGAATCCGCAAATAGAAAGAAACCCCGGTAAATTTACTGGCGGGACGACTTGTCATTCAGCCAACGGCCTGCTAGACTTACAAGCGCCCAGCCATTCGACCGCGAATGACTGGACCGGAGGGGTGGCTGAGCGGTTTAAGGCAGCGGTCTTGAAAACCGCCGTGGGTGCAAGTCCACCGAGGGTTCGAATCCCTCCCCCTCCGCCACTACTGTGCTGCCTGATGAGCAACCGATTACAGCCCGCGCCACCTTTCAACCCTCATTATTGCCTCCGCTCAAACCGCCATTCTCCGTCAAATCGCGCCTCTTGTTTTCCAATCATTCGTCTTGCAGAAGATTATAAGATTCTACAATCCTATTTTCTCAGTAGTACTATTCTCAATTTGAGACTGTTTTTGAGACGATTGTTCGAGAATCTACACCTCCGCCATTTTGTGAAACCCTGGGCGATTATGATTATGATTACGAGCGGGTGAATGCCGCGACCTGACCTGCATGCCGACATACTCCCATACTCACATACCCACACACCCACACACCCACATACTCCCATCACCTATTCTTCTTGATCTTTCTTGTGGGCGCGGCGTTTGGCGGCCAGGAGGCGGTTGGTGTAGGTCTCCTCCTTGGTGGGCTTTTCGGCTTTGTCTTTCGAGGGCTCGGGGGCAGCCGGCTCCGCGGGCTTGGTCTCGGCAAGTTCTTCCTCGACCACCGGTCCGGCGCCTTTGCCGGCCTTAACCTGCTTCTCGAGTGCGGCCTTGAAATCCTGCGCCTGGGCCGCCTTTTTGGCCTTGGCTTTCGCTTTGCCCTTCTGAGTGAAGACCTTCTCCTTACGTTTGAGCAGGGCGGACATGGTCTGATCGTGTTCGCCGGCGCTCTTGCCGAACTTGCCGCGGACGGCGTCATAGACGGCGGCGAGATCGGCGCGGGTGATAATGACCCGGCGGATAATGACGTCGGCCATGAATAGCAGCACAGCAATAATCAGCAGATATTCCCAGACCGGCCGCAGGCTGATGGAGGCGGGCTGATTAGACTCGAAGATGTTCGCAAGCGCGGGATCGGAATCGAGGAATTCGGGCTGGCCGCCATACTCGGCCACGCGCTGGAGCAAGGCAAAATTGGTGTTCAGCTCGAGAAACTCAGGTGAATACGGCACGGAGATGCCGGTCTGGGTGAAACCCCGTTTGCCGGCGGGAGTAACGTAGCCGATGTTGATCAAGTTCACCCCGATGTCGCGGGCGCGGAATTCGGCCCGGTAGCGCCCGGCGCCGGTCTGATGAATCTCGAGGCGGTGCCCCTCGTTCCGGGAGTCCACGCGCCGGGCGTCGAGCTTGGTGAAGTTGATGTAGTTGCCCCGGTTGTCAATGGCATCAATGGTCAAGATCACCTTGTCGCCGTCCGTACGGGTACGGATCTCGAGATTGCTCTTTTCCCGCTTGCGGGCGGTCCAGCGGAAGACCTGGGTCCAGATTTTCTTGTACTTATCCCAGGAAATCCATTGCTTGGCCCAGTTGCTCGAGGCGTCGGAGGTGAAGGCCACGGATTTCCCGAGGCCGTAGCGCCACTGCGCCAGCACCGGGTCGTGGTTGTCGTTATCGGAGACCATGGCGATCAGCGCGCGGTCCTTCGGGGTGGTCGCCACGTAGGCCATGAGTTTGGGCACTTCCTGTTGGCGGATGCCTTTGGTCAACTCGCTGCTCATCTTCAGCAACGGCCGGAACGGCTTGTTGAAGATCAGACTGCGCTTGACCACCTTGGCTTCCTTGACGAAAATCTGCGGGAGTGTCTGCGGGTCCTGGACGTCGTAATAGCGGCCTTTAGTCTTGTAGGCGATCCACTTCATCACGTCCTTATCACGCGGGCTGTGCGGGTTGATACAGATGGTCGAGACGGTAATACCGCCGGCGGCCATGGCCTGAATGTCCTTGGGCGCAGGCCGCGCGGGATCGCCGTCGGAAATAACGATAACGTGCTTGACCATGGCGTCGGAACTCAAGAGCGCTTTTTTCGCCATGCTGAAGGGCGGCCCGAACGAGGGCATATCGCCGGGCTCGCACTTGTCAACCTTGGCATACATCCAGCTCTTATTCAGTGCCGGCTGCAGTGTGAAGAGCCAGGATTCGTTGCTGCGATAGTCATAGTAGACAACTCCCACGTCATCCTGCGGATTGACCGTTTCGATCGCTTTATTAGTGATTTTCTTGGCCCAGAAGTTGCCCTGGGCGAATTCACAGGTGTGCAGAATCAACACCAGGGCGCCCTTGGGCATAATCTTCTTCTGCTGAATGTCCATGCTCACCGGCAGCGCTTCCTCGATCGGGGTCTGTTCATAGCCGCCGGCCCCGAACGAGTTATTCCCGCCGAGCATAATCAATCCCGCGCCCAAGTCCTTAACGTGGGCCTTGATCATGGTCATTTGATTCTGGGAAAACTTGCCGGCGGAGATGTTGGCCAGGACAATACAGTCAAATCGCTGGAGCTGTTCGATGCTGGTCGGGAATTTTTCGGGGGGGATGACTTCGGTTCCGAGCTTTTCCTCGCGGCAGATTTCCAGTAGGTGCTCGACCTCGCTCTCGGCGCCGTCCGGGGTCACGAACAGGATCCGTGAATCACCCTGGATATAGACGTAGTTCGAGGCCTCGTTATTGTCCCGGATGGTATCGCGGGAACTGCTGATCCGCGCGGTATAGGTAAAGAATCCCGGCTCGGAAAGCTTCATCGGCACCACATAGTGATTGCGTCCCTTCTGCAGTTGCACGTCCTCGGAAGCCACTCGCTGGCCGTTGCGGAGGATGGTCAGCCGGGCCGGGGCCGCCTGCAACGCGGTGACGTGTACCTTCAGCTCGAACGGTTCGTTCTCCTTCACCTTGCTCGGCAACTGCACCTTATCCACCAGCACTTCCGCGCGCACGTCGTAACTCACCGGCAGCAGCACCACCACCACCTTCTCGCCCGCGGCATAACGCACCGCCTCCAGCACGTCGCCGGCATTCTGATTGCCGTCGGTGATGAGCACGATTTTCTTGCGCGCATTGGCCGGGGAAGCGGCCACGGCCAATTCGATGGCGGCCTGCAGGTTGGTGTAGTGGGGCGTCACCGCCGAATGAATGGTATCAATCGAAAGCTCTTTGTCCGGCACGTACTCGATGCTTGGCTCCTCGGCAAAAACCACGATCCCGGCCAGATCGTTCTTCCGCTTGGTCTTCACCGCGGCGTTGATATACGCCAGTTCCTGCTCGCGGATGTGCTCGGGGATGCTCGCGGAGTAATCCATCAGGAAAAATACGCTCAAGGCGTCGCTCCGCCGCACGTGCTGGATATCGGCCAGGGCCGCGGTCAACAGGATGAAAAGCAGACCGCGGGCCGTTACCGAGATCGCGTTGGTCCGCGAAGGCAGCCCGGAAATACCCGTGACCGCCTGCCAGGTGAAGTACGGCAGGAGGAGCAGCAGCAGCAGCCACCAGGGCTTGAAAAAATCGACCGCCTCCAGCCCCCAGGCCAGCAGCAGCGACCCGGCCGCCGCGCCGACTATAACTACGTGAATCAGTTGATGCTTGCGATCCATAACCCGCCGCTGCTTCCCTCTTGCTTAGCTCGCTATTGCCGCAATAACTTCCAGTATATAACCAATACGCCGCAAAGTCAATCTCAACCCATTATTCGCGGCGATTCGGGGGCAGGGAGGTCTTTACTTTCAGGCGGTATTTGAGTATAGTAATATATAGGAAGTTCCCGGAATTTTTCCGCGGCACGGCAACCAAAGGCCGGGGCCGCAGGCAACTGAGGTAGCCGAGAATTGTGATTGAGACACTGCAGGCAGTTCCTTTTCTCGAGTTTCTACGCGCGGGCATCCGCCGGGGGTTCGCGACCGACGATGGGCTCACGGCGGTGATCCCGCTGTTCAGCCAGGTGGCCCAGGCCCATGAGGCCGGCAAGGTGGGCCCTCTGCGTGGTCCCGAGGCCCTGCAGGCGGGCCAGGGCAGGTTGTGGTTCGAGGAATCGCAACTGCGCGGGCCGCACAAGGCGCCCAAACGCCTGCAAAAGCTGCAACACGCCCTGGACACAGGCGCCGAACTCGGCAGCCGGGACGATAAACTCACCCGGCCCGTCTATCTGCCCAACTATATATGCTGGGAACACCTTGCTGGTCATCATGATGAACTGACGGACATTTTCTCGCTGGGCATGGTCCTGGCCAGTCTCGCCTGTAACCTGGATTTTAGCGACCCCGAGGACCTGGCGGCGTTCGTGACCCACCGCGCCAACCTCTTCACCATCAACAAGCGGCTTAATCCGGTGGTGGCCGCGGCTATCGTCAAGATGACCGAGCTCAACCGGCACCGCCGCGCCCAAGACCTCGAAACGCTCACCGCCCGGCTGCGGAACTACCGCAGCCAGGCCATCGAGCCTGAGTTCGATTTCAGTCAGCTCAAGGGATTTCACGAAGCTGCCCTGAACGATAAGCGCACCACGATCCAGCACACGCTGCGCGAGCGCCTTTTCGAGATTTCCCGGCGCAACCGCCTGCTCTACTTCCGGCAGACGCTCGGTTCGGTCAACCTGACCATTGCTTCCGTGCCGGTTCTGCTGGACTACAGCAAGATCCATTCCGAACAACTGTTCATCTGGCACGAGGCCCTGGCCAAACTCCTGGCTGCCGGCAGTCCCTTGGCGCTGAACAAGTACCTGCGCTTCGAGGACGCCGCGTATCTCCCCGGAGCGCTTGACCGGATTCGGCTCGAGGCCCGCCGCGATAAGAACGAGTTCGGGTTCTCGCAACTTCGATTGGTCCTTTGCTTCTTCCGCTGGCACAACCTCAAGGAAGAACCCGCGGAGCGCATTCACTCGCCGCTGCTGCTGTTCCCGGTCGAACTGACCAAACAGAAGGGCGTCCGCGACAGCTTTACGCTCACCCCAATCAGCTCCCTGGCCGAGGTCAATCCCGCCCTCCGACATTACCTCAAGCAACTTTATGACATTGACTTGCCCGAGGCCATCGACCTTAACGAAACTAAGCTCGACACCCTTTACGAGGTGCTGCGCCGGCAAATCCACGCCAGCGACCCGGGTATTGTCCTTAACAAGCTCGAGCACCCCAGGCTCGAATCTATCCACGCCCTGGCCCGGCAACGGCTCGAGCAGTACCGCCGGCGGGTGCAGCTCTCCGGCCAGGGAACGGGCGTTCACGGCAATCAGGATTATTCGTCTAAGCGGCAGAATTTCCCGCCGCTGGGCTCGCAGCTTTCTGAAGGCCGCATTCAGGGCTCAGAAGCCGGCCCGGGCAAAGCCGAGGGGCAGAAGGAACTCGAGCCTAATCCTTACTCCTGGGACTTCGATCTATGTAATATCACCCTCGGCAACTTCAACTATCGCAAGATGTCGCTGGTCCGCGATTACACCACCCTGATCGAATCGGACCTCAGCAGCCAGGCCTTTGACGATGTCTTCGCCTTAGCCCCGAGTTCCGGAGGGCCACCCGCCGGTGTGGCCGCGGTCCCGCAGAGCGCGACCCTCCAATGCGCGGACGGCAATTATCTTGTGCTGCCCGCCGATCCGACCCAGGTGTCGGCGCTCACCAAGGCGCGGCGCGGCGAAAGCTACATCATCCAGGGCCCGCCGGGCACGGGCAAGTCGCAGACCATTACCAACCTGATCGCCGATTACGCCGCTGCCGGCAAGCGCGTGTTATTCGTCTGCGCCAAGCGCGCGGCCCTCGATGTCGTCTACTATCGGCTTAAACAGCGGGGGCTGGACAAATTCTGCTGCCTCATCCATGACTCGCAGACTGATAAGAAAAAATTCATCCAAGACCTCAAAAAAACCTATGAAGATTTCCGCGCTGGAGGGTCGCACTCCGTGCGACCGCGAAACGGAAAAATACACGGGAGTGTGGCCCTCCAAAGCGAAACGAAGACCGGAGAGAAACGCGAGCAGATCATCCGCCGGATAAATGCCGACCTGGAAGCTCTGGAACGTTTCTCCGCGGCCATGTGCCGGGTGGATTCAGCCACCGGTGTCCCGCTGCGGCAGCTCCTCGAACGGCTGATAGAACTAAGGCCGAACGAACCCAAACTCAACGCGCTCGAGAAAGAGCGGCTGCCGCTCTATCCCGCCTGGATCGAGTCCGGCGCGGTTGTTCGCCGGCTGGCCGGCACGCTGCGGGAACTGGGGTGCGACCCCCGCTTTGGGAAACACCCTCTGCGCCTGTTAAGCCTCGAAATCGTCAAGGAAGATCACCCGCTGGAAACAATCCACCGGCGGCTGGCCGGCGCGGATGACCTGCTGGATGAGCTGGCAGCGCGCATCGCCGGTTCCGGCCTGGCCGAAGGGGACAACTATAGCTGCGCGGAGATGGCCGTGGTCGCCCGCTTCGCCGAGGAAGCCCGGCCCCTGGCCGACAGGAATCTGCTGGTTCTGCTGGACGGCGCGAGCGATTGCGCGCGATCTTTTGCGGCCTTGGTTCGTGAACTGAAAAAGAAAGAACGAACCGCGGATGAGGCCCGAAAAGTCACCGCGAATTGGCAGGACAAGCTGTCGCCCGGCGACACGCGAGAAGCGCTCGAACTGGCCCGCAAACTCGAAGGCGCCATCCTGCCGCGCCTGCACGTAAGCTGGTGGCGGTTGTGCCGGGCGCTGAACCGCCGTTACGACTTCGGGCGCCACGCCGTCAGACCCAAATGGAGCACGATCCTGCAGGAATTGGCCGCCGAACACGAGGCCTGCGAAGAACTCGAAAAAGCCAGCACCCGGCTTCGCGAGGATTTCGGGGTCGGCGATCCGGATGTTTTCCAGCAGGGAATCGAGCGGCTGCGCGCCGCGGCCAGGAACCTTGGCGAGGGCTTGCGCGAGCAATTGATCAACTCCGGGAACGGCCCGGCGATTGTCCAGGCCCTGGCCGGTGCAGCGCCCGTGCTCGAACACCTCGAGAAGAATCTGCGTGGCGCCTTGGCGGACCTTAGCGAGCACACCCTGAAGGAAATCCGCGACAACCTGACTGAGTTGAAGCTGGGGCTGGACCAGCTCCCGGAACTGCTGCCGAACTTGAGAGAACTGGCGGAGTTGCCGGCGGGTTTCAACCGGGCCCTGCGCGCCCTGCCGTTCACCGATGATGAGTTTGAGGCCGCCGTGGCCCGTAAAAGCCTCGAGCAAGTCTACCTGGCGGACCATGCGCTGAGCGCCTTCGACGTCCATATCCTCGAACGGCGCCTGGAAAGCCTGCAGAAAAATTACCGGAACTTATTTCGGGTCAACGCCGAAGCTATCACCCAACGGATTCGGCGGGAGTTTCTGACGCATCTGCACCTTTCGCGCCGGCCGGACGCGCAGCTAATAGCTAAGGAGAAAGCGTTCAAGAAGTTGTTCGCCGCCGGTTGCCGCGAGTTGCAGCGGGAGTTTAACAAGAGCCGCGTGCACAAGTCCATCCGCGACCTCGCCAGCGGGGCCAGCGGCGTGGTTTTGCGCGACCTGAAACCCGTCTGGCTGATGAGTCCCCTGAGCGTCTCGGACACTATCCCGCTGGACAGTGGCGAGTTTGACGTGGTAATCTTCGACGAGGCCAGCCAGATTCCGCTCGAGGAGGCCGTGCCCGCGATCTACCGCAGCGGCCAGGTAATTGTTGTCGGCGACCGGATGCAGTTGCCTCCGACCAACTTCTTCTCGAGCAAACGCGAGGCGGAGAACCCGCTGCTCGAGGAAGACGGGCAAATAATCGAATACGATCTGAGCAGTGACAGCTTTCTGACGCATGCGACTCGGAGCTTGCCCTCGACGCTGCTGGGCTGGCACTATCGCAGCCGGCACGAGGCGCTGATAAGTTTCTCGAATGCACTGTTCTACCAGGGCAAACTGCTGACGGTCCCGGACTGTCAGGTGTTCCGGCAAGATGACGAACCCATCGTGGCCGAACGTCCGGACCAAGGACTCGCGAACGTGCCGAAAGTTCTTGGCCGCAGCCTGAGCTTCCATTTCCTCGAAAACACCGTTTACGAGCGCCGGCGCAACCCGGCGGAGGCGGCCTATATCGCGCACCTCGTGCGTGGTCTGCTGCTGCGCGAGACCCAACGGAGTCTGGGCATCGTGGCTTTCTCCGAAATGCAACAGGCCGAGATCGAAGGCGTACTGGCCCAACTGGCCCGTCAAGACCAGCGGTTCGGGAACCTGCTCGAGGCCGAAGAAGAACGGGTACGCGACGACCAGTTCTGCGGCCTCTTTGTGAAGAACCTCGAAAATGTGCAGGGCGACGAGCGCGACATTATCATCATCAGCGTCTGCTATGGTCCCGACCGCCACGGCCGGGTACGGATGCACTTCGGCCCGATCAACCAAGGCGGCGGCGAGAGACGGCTGAACGTTATCTTCTCGCGGGCCAAGTACCACATGGCCGTGGTCAGCTCCATCCGCCATGACGCGATCACCAATGATTATAACGACGGCGCGAACTGTCTGAAGAATTTCCTGCACTATGCCGAGGCCGTCTCGAGCGGCGCTCAGGAGACCGCGGGGCATGTCCTGGCCAGTCTGATGCCGGACGCGCCGTCCCGGCCGGCCGGCGCCGTAGCGGCGGCTGAAAACCCGGTGGCCCGGGGGTTGCAGCAGGCATTGGCCGCGCGGGGTTTTGCCGTGGATCGCAACGTCGGCCAGTCCGCCTTTCGCTGTGACCTGGCCGTGCGCCGCGCCGAAGACCGGAACTATCGGCTGGGCATCCTGATTGATTCCGCGGAACATTATCAGAACCCGGACATCCTCGAGCGTTATCTCTTAAAACCAAACGTGCTCACCGCCTTCGGCTGGCGCCTGGCCATCGTGCTCGGCAAAGACTGGGACCGCGACCCGGACACGGTTCTCAGCCGCCTGGAACGACGGCTTAATCAGCCGGACGACGATATTTAGCCGACTCTCTGGAGGGTCGCACTCCGTGCGACCGCGAAACGGAAAAAACACAGAGTGTGGCCCTCCACGCGCGTCCGGATTGGGCGGGCAAAGATTGAAAAATTTCGGCCGCACCCTAATATTTATTTTTGCGGGGCGTCTAAGAGGGTGAGACGACGAGATTGTTTTTAACCTGAATCCAACTTGGAGAACGAAGAATGAAGACGCTGCAACAAGGACTGCTGGGCCTGATGTTCCTGGCGACGCTGCCGGCCCTGGCCACGGGTATCCTGATGCCGAAGGACAAGACGCTGCCGCCGCTGGCCGTCAAGGACCACAGCATCAAGGTGGAACTGAAGAATAACGTGGCCCGGACCACGGTCGAGCAAATCTTTATCAACCACACCAACCGGGCGCTCGAGGCGATCTTCATCTTCCCCCTGCCTGCCGGGGCCAATATTGACGAGTTTGCGATGATGATGAACGGCCGGCGCGTGAAAGGCGAGGTGCTCGAAAAGCATAAAGCCCGGCAAATCTATACGGACATTGTCCGCCGGATGAAGGACCCCGGGTTGATCGAGCACATGGGCAAGAATCTGTTCAAGGCGAGCATCTTTCCGGTGCCCGCCCGCGGCGAGCAGAAGATCGAGATCGCCTACTCGCAGGTGCTCAGGCCCGATGCCGGGATCGCCGAGTACCTTTACCCGCTGAAAACCGGTAACCGCGCCTCGCGCATCCTGGGCAACTTCACTATCTACATCCACCTCGAATCGAAGGTCGCGGTCAAGAGCATTTATTCGCCAACGCACCGGATTGACGTGGTCCGCAAGTCCGACCGCGAGGCCAAGATCAGCTTCGAGGAACGCGGCACTTCGTTGGACCGCGACTTCCAGCTCTTCTACACCATGAGCGAGAAGGACTTCGGCCTGAACCTGATCACCCATCGCGGCAAGGGGGCCGACGGTTATTTCCTGATGATGATCGCCCCGAAGGTGGACCTCAAGGACAAGGAGATCATGCCCAAAGACGTCTGTTTCGTGATTGATACCTCCGGCAGCATGAACGGCGGCGAGAAAATCGAGCAGGCCCGCGCCGCGCTGATCTACTGCGTCCACCAGCTCGGTAGAAAAGACCGTTTCAATATCGTCCGTTTCAGCACCGAGGTTGATACCTTTCGGGACGGGTTGCAGGCGGCGACCAAGGCGAACAAGGTCGCGGCCGAGGAATTCATCAAAGGACTCGATGCCCGCGGCGGCACCGACCTCAACGGCGCGCTGCTCAAGGCGTTGAGCCTCAAGAAGGATAACAAACGGCCATATCTGGTCGTCTTTTTGACCGATGGACTCCCGACCATTGGCGTGACCGACCCGGCGGACATCCTCAGAGACCTGACCGCGAACAATAAGGCCGGCACGCGCGTCTTCGTCTGGGGCGTGGGCCACGAACTCAATGCCCAACTGCTCGACCAGATCGCCGCCAAGACCCATGCCACCACGCAATATGTCAAGCCCGGCGAGGACATCGAGGTAAAGGTTTCGAGCTTCTTCGACAAGGTGAGCAACCCGGTGCTGGCCAAGCTCGAGCTGGACCTGGCCAAGGCCGGGGCCTATAATCTGTACCCGCGGGAACTTTCCGACCTGTTCAAGGGCCAGCAACTGCTGGTCTTCGGCCGCTATAAAAAGGCCGGGCACTTCGCCGTCCGCCTCAAAGGCATGGTCAACGGCCGGGAAAAGACCTACACCTACGAAGCCAGCTTCCCCGAGCAGGAGAGCAAGAACCCTTTCATTGCCAACCTTTGGGCCAGCCGCAAGGTCGGTTACCTGCTCGACGAAATCCGGCAGAAGGGCGAGCAGCAGGAACTGGTGAATGAAGTGGTGCGCCTGGCCAGGGAATTCGGCATCGTGACGCCCTATACCTCTTACCTGGTGGTCGAGGACGAACGGCCGGTCGCTGGCCCTCGGCCCCGCCCGGTACAGCCGCCGCGGATACGGATACCCCTGGAACAACGCGGGGCGTTCCGCCGCAAGGCCGACGCGCTGCGCCAGCTCGATGTGACCGAAGAGGCCGAAGCCGACGAAGGGAAGGGATTCTACGCGGATGCCTCGGCCATGCGTTCTTATGAAAAGGCGACAGCGAAGGCCAAGAAAGAGGCCGCGAGGGAAGTGCACAAGCTGACGCTAGGCATGGGGAGAACGGGCGGCGAGTCCGCCGTAGCCGCCAGCGATATTCTGCGCGAGTTGAAGGACGCGGTTCAATTGAGCGGCCAGGGGGCCGTCGGCCGCAAGGTGGTCCCGGTCCGTGTCGGCGCGCGCACCTTCATCTACCAGCGGGGCGCCTGGGTTGACCAGAGCTGGGACCCGGAGAAAGTCACCCCGGTGAAGGTGAAGTACCTCAGCGAAGCTTGGTTCCAGCTTATGGACAAGGACCCCGCCCTGAAGAAGGTCCTGGCCCTCGGCAAGCAGGTGCTGGTGGTGCTCAAGTCCGGCAAGGCCGTACTCGTGACCAAAGAGGGCAAGGAAAAGTTCAGCGGCAGGCAGCTCCGGGCCCTGTTCAAGTAAACCGGTAATCACGCCAATAACCGGGAAAGCGCCCATCCGGGCGCTTTCTCTTTCCCGGCTTGTGGGATCGTGGGACCGTTGCCGCGAACCTTCTGTTTCGCATTTTCAGCGCTCCGGATTCCCCCGCCTTATCTCTGCGCTTAGTTCAGCGCCGTGATTGTTCGGTAGTCCAGTGTATTTAACTCTCATTTTCCTGAGCGTTGTCTTTTGGTTTCTGGTATTTTGCTCTAATTAAGATGAACACGCCAATAGCAGCGATACAGACGCCACACCCGGCAACAGTCAAAATCCACTTCGCCATTGCGCCCGGGTTCGTGAAGGCGTAGCCGTCATCCAAATAGACAACGTTCCTCTTGCCTACAATAGTTTCAATGCCAAGCAGTAATTCGAGCCCTGGAAACACAATTTTCCCACTGAAACACACGATAAGAACACCAGCAAGAATGAAGGCCCAGGCTAATTTCTTCATCTCGGCCCTCGCGTTAATCGGTTCATTTCGTCTTACCTTTTCTATTTATGGTCAAGTATATCCGGCGCCGGCGCTGAGTCAAGCGTGTTTCGATCAAGGGCCTTGACAGGCGGGATTTGTCGGGATAGTCTAGGCGGTAGGCTGAGATGGTGCAAGGGTTGGCGTTTTCGACTGCGAGGTGCAGCATGAATTTGGTTGGCAGCAGAGCGATGCGTGGCGGGGGTATCTTCGGTACATTGGCGCTGATATTGCTTTTGGTGTGCCTGCCGGTGGTGCGGGAGGCCTTTGCCGGGGCGATCGTGACCAAAGACCGGAAAATTGCGCTGGGCGGGGTCAGCGAGGAAGGGGGGGCGGTGTACCTGAAAATGGCTTACGGCAAGGTGAAGTATAAGAGATCAAAACTGCTGTGGCATACAACTCAGAAGGGGGTCAACAGTCTTTTCAAGGCGGGCTATGTGGCGTTTACCCAGCGCCGGGTAGCGATTGCCAAGCTGTTGCTGCTGAAAAGCGTTAAGAAAGAGCGAAAGACTGCCGCGAAGGCCAGGCTCTTCCTGAACTGGATAAAGGAACTGAAACTGGCGCAGCGAACGGAGGACGCCGCCTGGCCGGCGCCACCACCCATGTTTTCCCCTGTTGGCATGGGCAGCGGGCCGAAAGGGACCTCGCCACTAGACTTGCCCTGGGAGTTCAGTGGCGGGGCGGGCTATATGTCGCGAAGCGGCCGGGGACAGGTGGACGAGCCCGTTGGCGCGCGTTATTCACTGGGCATGACGCTCTGGCACTTGGGACATAATCCCGCGCTGATCAAGAAATTTCACGCATACTTGCGCAAGCGGAAACTGAAGCCGGAAAACCTGCTCGGCAAAGAAGCGCTGGCGCCGCCGGAAACCCTTTCTCATATACTTATCGAGCCGGAACTGTTGGCGCCGGCTAAGCTGGGGGGCTGGTCCACGGGCGGGGCGTTTCTGCAAAGCCATGCGGCGGACGCCGGGCCCACCGTGACTATCCCGCTTAACGTGCCGCGGTCGGGGCTTTACCGGGTAGGGATCCGCTATCAGGGGTGGCCGGGCGGGGCTGCCTTGACCCAGTTGCGGATTTACGCGGCGGGGCGGCCGGGAGCAAGGCCGATGGTGGATGATGAAATCTATGACCGTCCCGCTCCGAAGGCCGGTCTGTACTGGCATAATATCATGGTTGATTTCAAGCAGGGCGACTACCTCATCAAGCTCAGCCATAAACGGCGCTGGCCCTGGCATTGCCGGGGTCAGTATCAGCGGCGCATGATTGATTGCATCTACCTTACGGAACAGCTTTGGGCAAAAGCTCCCACCGATGCTTCCCTGGCTAAATTGCGCGCGGCAACCAAGGTCTCCGCCTGGCAGTTTACGCAGGAAATCCCCCTGGCGGCAGAACAGCATGAGACTTGGCGATGGTGGCAGGTCCGGCCCCTATCCTGGGAAGATGCCGCTGCTCACCCCCAGCTTTTCAGCCTCAGCCACCGCTTCTGGGAAGAAGAGATCGCGGCCCTGGCCAGGCAGAGCTATCCCATCGGCGATAAACGGCAACTGCCGGACTATCGCGAGCCCCGGCGGCAGGTCATCTTCAACGACACTTGGAACATGGTGGCGAATCCCGTCCGCAGCCGCCACCAGATTCAGGTGCTCAAGAGTGATCTGAGCAAGAAAGATTCCGATCACCTGTGGTATTGGGTCTGGCCCGGCAAATTTGCCAAGGTCAGCGGCTGGGAACGGGCAGGCGGCGGGCTCAACGGTGGCTACTGGGATTTCCGCGGGATGGCCGAAGGAGACCTGCAGGTGCCGCGGGATGGTACCTATCATGTCTGGATCCGCTTTCAGAACATCAACTACCACGCGCACTGGGGCTGCGAGGTTAAAGCGCCTTCGGGCCAGAAGATATTTTTCGACCGCAACAAGCGGCTGTATCCCAACGACATCGAAGCCCGACATGCCTGGCAGAAGGTGGGGGCCCTTACGTTGACCGAGCCCGGGAAGCTGCATTTCCGCATCTTCCCCATGGGGGTCAACTGTCCCAAGGGACCAGCGTCCGAGGAACCCCTGGGACAGCAGCGACGTCTCGCCAGGTCAGCACGAAGGGTCCATAGAGCGCCGCCGTGGT
>SDBT01009791.1_pt1 | contig 15514 bp, 9 predicted proteins | sample 2277101 | NCBI WGS metagenome assembly SDBT01 (sample SAMN10404973, study PRJNA504765) | marine sediment metagenome | isolation source: marine sediment core GS10_PC15, 103 cmbsf | place: Arctic Ocean: Southern Knipovich Ridge | collected 2010 | reverse complement strand
CCCGCCAACGATAAGAGAAATTTAAAATGAAAGATGAAAATGTAGTGCCAAGAAAAAAATCGCATGGCCTAAGTATATGTTTTTATTGAACTATATTTTTTCAACTGTAAAACTTGAGTATAACAGATAGATGTCCCGATAATTATATTGTAAAAATATTTCAATAGTAATGTAATATATTTTACAATATTTATAATCACAAAATCTTAACTCCAATAAAAACAGTACCGAATGGTATTGGCATAAGAATTGATGATTATCAGCCACAGAACTATTTGAGGTAAAGAGTGTGGCCAAAATTGTAGAAGGATATGTTGTTTTCAAAAAAGGCATTCTTAGAATAGAAGAGTTTGGTGGAATGGATGATGAATTTATTGTTTTCAATCCATCGATGGAGTTAGGGTATCCTGATTATAAAATACAATTGGTTTCAAAGGTATTTCTAAAAGAATTGAACTCTGATAAGTTAATTAATATTAAGGAATTTGATAGTGAATTTATAATGATAAACACAAATGATGAAAAACTATTTAATTCAAAAGACATGAATCAGGAATTCGTAGAATTTATTTTTAGTAAATTGTCTTGGGGAGATATTTCACAGTGACAAATTGATCAATTTAACTGATAATCAAAAATGTCTGCATATTAAATTGTAATTTAAATTCTGTGGTTTTCTTGATATTACTTGGAAAATTTAAAATCTATTTGATTTTAAAATATGAGAATTGAGTATGAATAAAAATGAATTTGTAAAAGATGCTTTGTCTGACATTGATAAAACAATTCGGGAACTGAGCGAAGATATTCAGAAAAATCCAAACAAGGCGGATAATTATGTTATTAGAGGAATGTGTTATAGTACCTTCAAATCAGAATATGAGAAATCAATCACAGATTTTACAAAGGCTATTGATCTAGAAAAAAATGAAAAAGCAGGCTACTATTCTTCACGGGGCGATTCATATAAGAAACTTAACCAATTTGAAAATTCATTTCGTGATTATTCAAAAGCAATAGAAATTGACCCGAATTACAGATCTGCGTTTTTAGGTAGGGGTGAAATATATCTGATTAATAATGAACTGAGTAAATCTCTGGAAGAATTTATCAAAGCAAGTGAAATCGATCCCCCAAAAGGTAATGCATATTTTCTAAGAGGAAAATCCTTATTTGAACATGAAAAGTACAATGAAGCAATAAGAGACTTATTAAAAGCAATATCTGAAAATCAGGATTATCATGATTCTTATAAACTTATAGGTGACTCATATGTCAGAATTGGCAAGCCAGTAAAAGCGATAAATATGTTTAAAAGGGCATGTGATTTAAAGCAGGATAAAGAAGATGAATACTTATTACGAGCTAACGTATATTTTCAAATCAAGAACTATGAAAATGCAGTAAGGGACTATTCAAAATCGCTAAGTGATTTTAAAAAACAGGTAAATAAATTTTTCGGACGTGCGAATTGTTACTATGAACTTAAAAAATATAACAAAGCAATATCAGATTATACCGAAGCAATTAATATTGAGAATGACAATGATAATTATTATTACGGGCGGGGGCTTTGCTATGAAAAAATCAAAGATTATGATAAGGCACTTATAGACTTTAATAAAGCTATTTATATAGAGCCTGAAGATGAATGGAATTTAAACGCCAGAGCATGGACCAATATATCTCTGAATAAACCCAAAGAAGCATTAAAGGATTTTAAAAAATCTGAGAAAATAAATAAAAATAATTCAGAGACAATTAATGGTCTACTAATCACATCTACTTCACTTAAAAAATATGATAGAGCATATCAGTACTTTTTGAATATCAAACCCTTGAATTTTTTCGAAGAAACTGAATACCTTTTACCAGAGATTGCGGAATATTTCAAATCAAATGGTCAATATGATATAGCGATAGAAATTTTAGAGTCTTTGTCTGGTTCAAATGTTTTTGTTGAAGAGGATTTGCAATTCGAAATTGATTTAATAAAAGAATTAAAGCATGATGCTGAAAAAAGTGCAATATTAGAGGAGTTAGATAAAAAAGAAAAGGAACTAGAAAATCGTAGAAATAGAAAATTTAAAAATAGCGAAGAATTAATCGCATATTTCTTTAATATATTTGACTCTATAAGGGGAGAATTACGATTTCAGAATGTCAATTTTAAGGGTCTGATTTTTAGCCTAATATTTCTGAAAAGAATAAATGATACATTTAAAGATTTAGATTTAAATAAAAATTTTAACAATAGAGTTCATTTATCTCCGACCCTATGGAATCAAATTTCAAATTCAAATGATGATGAAATTTTACCTAGAATAATTCAAGCATTTAAAACACTCGAAAAATCATCTGAAATATTTGCATATATATTCTCTAATATTGATATACCTTTGGAAAAATATTCAACAAATATTCTATTAAATATCATTTCAAACTTAGATCAATATAATTGGTCTATAGAAAATATCCCGATAGATATTATGGGTGAAGTGTTTGAACAACTTCTTACCAGATATGCAGAATGGGAGCATCGGAAAGGTGGAGATTATTCTACACCACAAATAGTTCGGAAATTAATGATTAGCCTATTAGACCTGAAAAAAAATGATTCTCTTTTTGATCCAGCGATTGGCTTAGGAGGTTTTTATACAGAGGCTTTTAGGCAAATTGAGAATGGAGATTTGTCCTTTTATGGTCAAGAAATGAACAAAGAAATTCATTCCTTGGGGAGGATGAATTTAATAATGAATGGTATATATAATGCCAAAATATTGTTAGAAGATGCTTTAACGTCAAAAAGTAATGCTTCTATAATTAAAGGAAAGGACAAAAAATTTGATAAGGCGATATCGCATTTTCCATTCAATCTGATGATAGGTCGTAAAAATATATATGATACATTTAAATATCCTCGCGCCACTGGCGATTTAATATTTATCCAACTTATGTACAACATGATTCATGCAAATGGTTCCCTGATAACTGTATTACCTACAGCATTTCTTTGGAAAGGAGGAGTTGAAAGAAAAATTAGAGAGGAGTTTATTCTAGCTGATGTAATTGAAAAAATAATCTATCTACCTGAAAAACTATTTAGTACTACGAGCATTAATACAGCAATTTTACTAATTAATCGCAATAAGCCCCAATTAAGTAGAGGTAATATACAATTTATCAACTTATCTGAAAAAGTCGATGTAACGAATAGTAAATCCGTAAGTGATGTTGTTGAAGAATTTATTAGAACAAAGCACAAATCAAAAATAATATCAGATTTATCAAGAGTAGTAAGTCTAGATGAAATTAAATCATTTAACTATGACTTAAATCCGACAAGATATCTTAACAAGGATTATGAATTAACACTAAAATTTACAAAAGCGAAGTCTAAAGAACATATTAGAATTCAAGAAGTCATAGACGATTATTTTAGTAATAAAAGAATAAATAAAAATCGAAGGGATGATAAAAAACAAATAGGTTATATTCATATTAATGCTTTATCGGATTCTCAATTAGATTATGGCCTTGATTATAATAAAATATTAACATTTTCTTCGCTGTTTGAGGGAACAAGATTAATAAAAAAACCATCAATTCTAATTGCATTAGTAGGTAAAAAACTTAAACCTACCTACGTTGAACCTAAGGATATTTATTCTTTTTCAAACGACATTCGATTTCAGGATCCTGACAGAATGTTTATAGCAGTATCTCAAAATATTTTAGTACTTGAATTAGATTTGAATAAAATATTACCAGAATATTTTATTTATCAGTTATATAATAAGTCAGTTCTTGCTCAGATAAATGGTATGCGATTAGGATCGGGCATGCCCTTTATTAGAATATCAGATTTTTTGAATGTTATAATTGAACTACCAGCTATAGATAAACAAAAAGTGTTTATCGAAGATTTCAAAAACACTTTTCAGGAACAAATTCATTCTACACAAATAAAATATGAATCTAGAGTTGAAGATGCGATAGAAAAAGCTTATCAAGCTGCTGGTATGATGAAACACAACTTAGGACAAAAACTGGGTATTTTAATAAATGATTTTGAGGTCATCAAAAGTTTCATTGAGAAAAAATCAGATGAAAAATCTGCTTTAGACTTAAATGAAAAAATTGCACCGGTTTTTGAGGGTGAAGATCCGGAATCTGTCGAATCTTTATCATTAGTATTAAATCGGTTCTATAAATATCTTCAAGATTCTCGGGAATCATTAGAACGTGGAAAAAATTTGTTTCAACTTAGTAAAAGGGATCTGAATCTTGAAATTGTTAGTTTGAAAACCTTTTTAAAACAACATGTCTTACCTCGCTATTTAAATAGCCCAAATTTTACTATAAAAGTGTATGGAAGAGATTTAAAAGTTAATATCGATAGATATTACTTCTTAGATGTAATTGATAATATAATTGAAAATGCAATTACACATGGATTTAAAGATATAAATAAGAAATATAAGATTATTTTTGAGATAAGAGAAGATGAAGATTCTGAAGGGAAATTTGCTAAGGTAATATACTCCAACACAGGTAATAATTTCCCTGAGGGGTATGATTTGAGTCAATTCAAAATATTTGGTTCATCAGCTGGAAAAACTGCAGGAACAGGACAGGGGGGATTTTATATTAATGAAGTGATTGAAAAACATGGCGGTAAGTTGGATAATTTTTCAAATTTTCCACAAGTTTCTTTTGAAATTGTTTTACCACTTATCGAGGAGAACTAATATTGTCTTCAAAAATTAAACCGATCAATGTTATTATAATTGATGATGAAAAAGAATATTGTATGACGTTAAAAAATGTCGCGAAAGAATTTGGTATAATATTGACTGATTTCCAAAATCTTGAAAATGGCTTTCAGGCTTTGGAGGAGTCTTATAAATATAAGGGTATAATTTTAGATGGCAAATGTCTCTTGGATCCAAATCAAGAAACCCCTAGAGACGTATTTATTACACAAGCCTTAAGGAGATTAGACAGTATTCAAATGATAAAAGAAAGAACTATACCGGCAATAATTAATTCTGCATATATTGATGACCTAGAGCACATGCTTCCGGATGACATCCAGCGCTATGATAAAGGTAAGAACAACAAAGAAATGTTTCAGTTTCTACGTGCTGAAATTAACAAGACTGAAGAAATGCAATTAATTAATAAGTACGCTGAGCCGTATTCTATATTCGAATCTGAATATCTGGATTCGAATGTTGAGCGGGATTTCGTGGTTACAATTAAACATATGAATAATAATGATTCTGTGTCAATTAATAATAATTTAGCAAGGATGAGAACGATAATTGAGGCTGTCTATAAAAAGATGAACCAAATAAATAATTTTGTGGTTCCAGATCATTTTTTTGAAGGTAATAATGTTCATGTTAGAGGTATAAAAAAGCACCTTTCTGGAAATCCCGAAAAAAATAAAAATGATAAATGGATTACTACCTCTAAGATTTTTCATCCCAGATATATTGAAAAATTAGTAGATACAGTATATTCTGTAACTAGTGATGAGGGTAGTCATCATTCAGAAAATCAACCTTCCAGATTCACAGTTATAAGTAATGTAAACAGCTTATGTGAAATTATTATTTGGTTTGGGAAATGGATGGATGAACAAAATACACCGAGGAATAATTCTTGAAAGAAAAAATCACTCTTTCGCAACTCGAACAATACCTTAGCAAAGCCGCCTGGATCTTAAAAGGCCCAGTCGATGCCTCAGATTTTAAAGCATACATTTTCCCTCTGTTATTTTTCAAACGTATTTCTGATGTATATGACGAAGAATATCAACAAGCCCTGGTTGAATCCTCCGGTGATCAGGAGTATGCTATGTTACCCGAATTTCACCGCTTTGTCATACCTGATAGATGTCATTGGAAAGATGTTCGTGAGACAACCGTGAATGTTGGACCGGCTTTGGAAAAAGCCTTCAGAGGAATCGAACAAGCCAATCAAAATTATCTTTATGGCATCTTTGGTGATGCTCAATGGTCAAATAAAAATAAATTGCCGGACAAACTTCTGATTGATTTGATTGAGCACTTTTCACAGTATAACCTTTCTAATTCTAATGTAAATCCAGACATGCTAGGTCAGGCGTATGAATACCTGATCAAACAATTTGCTGATCTAACCAATAAAAAAGCAGGCGAATTCTATACCCCGCGTTCCGTTGTGCACCTAATGGGATTGATTATCGATGCCCACGAAGGTGAAACGATCTATGATCCGGCCTGCGGTACCGGCGGGATGCTAATAGAATGTATCGACCATCTCAAAGAGAATAAGGAAGATTTCCGCACTCTTAAATTATATGGACAAGAAAAAAACCTGACATCATCATTCATTGCCCGCATGAATATGTTCCTGCATGGTGTGGAAGATTTTGAAATCGTTAGAGGTGACACCCTGCGCCAGCCGGCGTTTTTTGAAGCGGATGGATTAAAAACCTTTGATTGTGTGATTGCCAATCCGCCCTTCTCATTAAAAGAATGGGGTGCTGATCTTTGGGTAAATGATCCCTTTGGCCGTAACCTGGCAGGTGTGCCGCCGAAGGGCAATGGTGATATGGCCTGGGTGCAGCACATGATCAAATCTATGAAAGCGGAAAGTGGACGAATGGCTATTGTATTGCCCCATGGTGCTTTATTCCGTAAAGGAGCGGAAGGCAGGATTCGTCAGGCTCTGTTAGAAAAAGACCTGCTTGAAGCGGTTATCGGTTTGGGACAAAATATTTTCTATGGTACACAACTGGCGGCCTGTGTGCTGGTATTTCGGCAATTTAAACCACCAAATAGAAAAAATAAGGTGTTGTTCATAGATGCATCAGATCAGATACGGGTGGGCCGTGCCCAGAACTTTCTGGAAAAGGAACATGTGAAGAAGATTTTTGAGTGGTACATGAATTTTCAGGATGTTGAAAACCATGTGCATACGGCCAAACTGGATGAAATAAAAGAAAATGATTTTAACCTGAACATTCCGCGATACATAGAGAAAGTGATTGAAGACGATCTGCCTTCTGTTGAAGAGGTATTGGACGATTTGAAACAAGCCTGGAACAACTGTCAACAGGCTGAACAAAATTTTAGAAATATATTAAATGAGTTTGCTGAAAAATGAAACCTACAAATGAAGAGAACAGACCGATAGCGGAAGCATTTCCATTTAAATTTGAATCTGTTGAGTTAGATTTAAAAGGTTGGGGCGAAGGCGATTTTTATTGCATAGAACATGGTGTATTAATTCTTCTTGAAGTCGAGAGAAGTCAAAATCATCCTAACACTAATGTTTTAAAATATTGGCCATACATTGAAGAACGACACAATATTAAAGCGTTATTAATTCAAGTGATTGTTAAAAGTAAGAAGAAAATTTCAGCAAACAGAATTAAACTATGTGGATTTATGGGAGAAAAATTAGAAAATTTATTTTCAGGTCGCTTTAAATATCATTTTATGAATTGGCCCACTGCAAATCTTGAAGAGGAAATTAAAACTATTAATAATAAATTGAATCAGTTAATATGACCATGGAACAACTCGAAAAATATCTCTGGGGTGCGGCAACCTTTCTACGAGGGCATATCGATGCCGGCGATTACAAACAATACATCTTCCCGCTACTGTTCTTTAAGCGTATCTGCGATGTGTACGACGAGGAATTTCAGCAGGCGTTCAAGGAAAGTGATGGCGACCTGGAATACGCTGCGTTTGAAGAAAACCACCGTTTTCAGATTCCCAACGGTTCGCACTGGAAGCATGTGCGTGAAGTGACGGTTAATTTGGGTATGGCCCTGCAGGAAGCGATGCGGGCCATCGAAAAGACCAACCCGGAAACCCTATACGGCATTTTCGGTGACGCCAGTTGGACCAACAAAGATCGTCTGTCCGATGAAACACTGATCAACCTGATGGAACACTTCTCACAGCATAAACTGGATATCGCCACTGTGCCCGACGACCAGTTGGGCAATGCGTACGAATATCTTATCAAACAATTTGCTGATGACAGTGGTCATACTGCCGCTGAATTTTATACTAATCGTACTGTAGTACGACTAATGACGCTCATAATGGATCCTCAACCAGGCGAAACAATATACGATCCCACCTGCGGATCGGGTGGATTGCTGCTTAATTGTGCCTTACAACTAAAAGCTGCTGGAAAGGAATACCGAACTCTAAAACTATATGGGCAAGAAATTAATCTGATCACATCGGCGATTGCCCGTATGAATATGTTTCTGCACGGCATCGAGGAATTTCAGATTGTGCGCGGTAATACGCTCAGCGAACCGATCTTCCTGGAAAACGACGAATTGAAAACCTTTAATGTCATCTTGGCCAATCCGCCTTACAGTATTAAGGCCTGGGATCGCTCGCGTTTTGAAAACGACCCTTGGGGACGCAATATTTGGGGCACGCCACCGCAAGGCACAGCCGATTATGCTTTTCAACAGCATATCCAAAAGAGTCTTGACCTGGACAATGGCCGTTCGATTACCCTGTGGCCGCACGGCATTTTATTTCGCGACGCCGAAGCGGGAATGCGGCAGAAAATGGTGGAAAGTGATATGGTGGAATGCGTGATCGGATTAGGGCCGAACCTGTTTTATAATTCACCAATGGAAGCCTGTCTGCTGATTACTAACACCAATAAAGCGGATGAGAAAAAAAGAAAAATACTTTTCATCAACGCCGTGAATGAAGTACGGCAGGATAAAAGCATCGCTTATTTGGAAGAACAGCATATCCAGAATATTTTTAATGCCTATCAAAACAGCAATGATGTGGATGGCTTGTCCCGATGGGTTGACGTGGAAGAAGTAAAGACGAACAAACATAAACTGGCATTGAATCCTTATGTGATGTTGAATAACAAGGGAAATTATCATCTTAATTTTTCCACTACCTTTAAAAAATGGAAAACGAGTTCGGATGAACTACACCAATCCATGAAGGAATTATTTATGATACTTGAAACCAATGACTAAGATAATTATGGAAAAGCAATTGAACATAGATAAATCCGATTGGCAGCCCGTTAAGTTTGGGGATGTGGTTGAAGAAAAACGGGCATCCGTTGCCGATCCTGAAGCGGAGGGATTGGAACGAATTATCGGTCTGGAACATATCAAATCGGAAAACATCCATATTAAATCCTGGGGAAATATTGCAGCCGGCACGACCTTTACCCGACGATTCCGAAAAAGACAAGTGCTTTTTGGACGCCGCCGGGCCTATCTGAAAAAAGCAGCACTGGCCAACTTTGATGGAGTCTGTTCCGGTGATATTATTGTCATGCAAGCCAAAAATGACTTGCTGTGGGAATTGATGCCCTTTTTAATATCCAGCGAAAATTTCTTTGATTACGCCATAAAAAATTCAGCTGGTTCGTTATCACCGCGCGTGAAATTTAAAGACTTGGCAGAATACGAATTCCTGCTGCCGCCCAAAGAACAGCATGCCCGCCTTGCCGAACTGCTCTGGGCCGCGGATGAGATGGTGGATAAATACGTTATGTTAGATAAAACACTCAAAAAATACCTAAAAATTATTATCGATGATTCCATGATATACGGAATCCGCAGAAACTCTGCAGATAATCTCATTAAAGCACAATGTGGATATGTATCAGATAGAATTTCTGTTGATCAATTAGGCAATTGTCTAACTGAAGCGCCAAGTTATGGTGCAAATGCATCTTCAAAACCATTCACAGCTAATGATCCAAGATATATTAGGATAACCGACATTGATGATGAAGGGAATTTGCTTCAGGAAGAAAAAGTGTCAATTGAATCCAATAGCTATAATGAATATATACTGAAGCAGAATGATTTTCTTTTTGCACGTACTGGCAATACTGTTGGAAAATCATTTCTGTATAACAAAGAAGACGGCCATTCTGTTTATGCTGGGTATCTAATCAGATTTAGGTTAAATGAAGATGTTTTAGACCCATTATTTCTTAAATATTTTTCGAAATCAGCCAAATTTGATGCATTTAAGCAAAAAGTGGTAAAAATTGGCGCCCAGCCTAATATAAATTCTAAAGAATATCAATCCATGTATCTTCCGTTACCCAAAATAGATGAACAAAATTTGATAGTGGGTAAGTTAAAACTGATTGAAGAACAGATAAGAAAAGTTAGAGAACAATCACATTTATCGGAAAAATTACAAAAATCTCTTATCAACTCAATATTTTAAGTAGATCAAAATGACTTTTACCGAACTAAATAGCGTTGAGCATTATATAATCCACCAACTATCCGGTGTTAATCTGAATATGCCGAGTCATGTGGCTGACCTAAATGAGGGGTACGTCAGTCAGTGGCAGTACAAGTCCTCGACTGAATTAAATCGCGGCGTCAATGAGGTACTTGTGGAATCGGACCTGCGTGATGCTCTGATTCGCATCAATCCGGAAATTACCACCAAACCGGAACGTGCCGATGAAGTCATTTATAAACTGCGGGCCATCCTGATTTCAGTCAGTCACAGCGGACTGGTACGGGCAAACGAGGAATTTGCCAAATGGCTAACCGGCGAAAAAACCATGCCCTTTGGCGAAAACAACCGTCACGTACCGGTACGGCTGATTGATTTTGACAATCTGGAAAACAACTCCTTTATCATCACTAACCAGTATCGCGTTCATGCCCGAGAAACCAAAAGTCCAGACATCGTGCAGCTGATCAACGGCATTCCTGTTGTGGTAGGTGAGGCTAAAACACCAATCCGACCGTCTGTTTCCTGGCTGGATGGCGCCCATGAAATTCATAATATCTATGAAAATGCCGTGCCGCAGTTGTTCGTGCCCAATATTCTCTCCTTTGCCACAGAGGGCAAGGAACTGTTTTACGGGGCCGTTCGTACACCGCTGGATTTCTGGTCTCCCTGGCGGGTAGAAAGCGAAGAAGATAGATGGATTAGCCAAATTGGGTTGGGTGAAGTGGGTAAGGAACTCACCCATCTGTTTAATCCAAGACGTCTGGTGGATATTCTTCAACATTTTGCAGTATACTCATCAGACAAAAAGAAAAGGCGAATTAAGATTGTTTGCCGCTACCAACAATATGAAGGAGCAAATCTTATTGTTGATCGGGTCAGAGAAGGTCACATAAAAAAAGGATTAATCTGGCATTTTCAGGGATCAGGAAAATCGTTGCTAATGGTCTTTGCTGCTCAAAAATTACGAAGAATGGCAGAATTGAAAAGTCCCGCTGTACTCATCCTGGTAGATCGTACTGATCTAGATACACAGATCAGTAGTACCTTTAATGCCTCTGACGTGCCAAATGTCGTAACCACTGATAGCATAAAAGAATTGCATAATCTTCTTGAAAAAGATACACGTAAAATTATCATCACCACTATTCACAAATTCCGTGACGCTTATCCCGATATGAACACCAGGGATAATATCATCGTCATGGTGGATGAAGCCCACCGCACCCAGGAAGGAGACTTGGGTCGAATGATGCGCGCCGCGCTGCCCAATGCCTTTTTGTTTGGATTGACCGGCACCCCAGTAAATAAAGCCGACAAAAATACATTCTGGGCTTTTGGTGCGGAAGAGGACAGTGGCGGGTATATGTCTCGGTACACCTTCCAGGAATCCCTGCGCGACAAGGCCACGTTGCCGCTGCATTTTGAACCGCGGCTGGTGGATATGCACGTGGACAAGGAAACCATTGATAAACTGTTTAAAGATCTTCAAGATGAGATGCAGCTGAACGATGAGGAAGCAGACGCTCTGAGTAGAAGAGCAGCAAAAATGTCTGCATTCCTAAAATCGCCGGAGCGCGTATCTAAGATAGTTGAAGATATTGTCAAGCACTTTCAGGATAAAGTTGAACCGCATGGATTAAAAGGTCTCATTGTCACACCTGATCGTTTCGCCTGCGTGAAGTACAAGGAAGAACTGGACAAACTGATCGATGAAGATGACAGCGTGGTCGTCATGTCAACCAGCGCTAATGATGAGCTTGAATTCAAACAAAAATGGGGCATGGATAAGGATACGCAGGATAAAGTAATCGAAGAGTACAATGATCCAAATTCACCGTTAAAATTTATCATCGTCACTGCAAAATTGTTAACTGGATTTGACTCATCAATATTGCAGACAATGTATCTGGATAAATCGCTAAAGGATCATACTTTACTGCAGGCTATTTGCCGTACAAACCGTTTACATGCTGATAAGTATTTTGGTTGTATTGTTGATTATTTCGGGATATTTGATGATGTTGCAAAAGCTTTACAATTTGATGATGAAAGTGTAAAAAAAGTTATTACCAATCTAAAGGAATTAAGAGAGCAATTACCACAACATATGCAAAATTGTCTCAATCCTTTTCCTGGTGTAGATAGAAATCTGGCCGGATTTGAGGGTTTGGAAGCAGCGCAGAATTGTATCAATACAGATGAAAAGCGGGATACTTTTGCCAAAGATTATTCAGTATTGACCAAACTCTGGGAATCACTCTCACCGGACAGAATCCTGGATCAATATCAGAAAGACTATCGTTGGCTCACCGAGGTGTATCAATCCGTAAAACCACCAATAGATAATGTGGGTAAATTACTCTGGCATACCCTTGGAGCTAAAACCACACAACTGATTCATGAGAATATACATGTAGAGGGTATCCATGATGACCTGGAAGAATATGTTCTTGATGCAGAAGTTATCGATGATATTTTTAATAATCCCAATTCCAAGAATGCTAAAAAACTTGAAAAAATTTTGCTTATCCGTTTTAAAAAATTTGCCGGACATCCAAAATTTATAAAACTGAGTGAGAGATTGGAAGAATTAAGGGATCGTGCTGAGAAAGGTTTGATATCCAGTATAGAATTTGTAAAAGAACTATGTAAACTTGCCAAAGAGACCGTCCAGGCTGAAAAAGATATTCTCACTATACTAGAACAAAAATCGGCCAAAGCTGCTCTAACTGAATTGTTTCTTGAGATGAAAACAGATAAAACGCCTGCAGTTGTTGAACGTATTGTAAACGACATTGATGAAATTGTGAAATTGGTTCGATTCCCTGGATGGCAAGAGACCAACGCGGGTGAACGTGAGGTCCAAAAAGCATTAAGAAAGGCGTTGCTCAAGTATAAATTGCACAAGGATCAAGTGTTATTTGATCGAGCATATGCTTATATAAAAGAATATTATTAATTGAATAATTGATCACTTTTAAACGCACAGCAGAATTTTATTGGGAGAGAAGTGGAATGGAAATTAAAACTATTTTAGATCAAATAGACTTGGGATCTATCGCTTTACCCGAATTTCAACGGGGCTATGTATGGAACCGTAAGCAAGTTCGGGATTTAATGTATAGCCTATATAGAAAACATCCAGTGGGCAGTTTGTTGGTGTGGGACACCAAAACGGAGTTAGCCAATGCCCGGGGAAAAGGGAATCTTACTGCTGGATCAGTTAATTTACTTCTCGATGGGCAACAAAGAATGACCAGTCTGTATGGCATTATTCGTGGCAAAGCCCCCAAATTTTTTGATGGAAATAAGGATTCCTTCTCAGGTCTTCATTTTAATCTTGAAAATGAAGAATTTGAATTTTATGGCCCACTTAAAATGAAGGATAATCCGATGTGGATCAATGTGACACAGCTGATGAGAGAAGGGGCAGGAGAACTCATAAAAAGGATTGTTACACACCCAGATTTTCAAAATGATATTCAAATGTATATTGATCGTATCAACCGAGTATATTCGATTCTAGATAAAGATATTCATATCGAAAAGGTTACTGGAGAAGATAAAACTGTAGATGTAGTCGTTGATATTTTTAATCTGGTTAATAGTGGTGGAACAAAGCTCTCTAAAGGTGATTTAGCCCTGGCGAAAATATGTGCAGCTTGGCCAGAAGCCCGTAATGAATTGAAAATATGTCTGGATAAATGGAAACGTGTTGGTTTCTACTTCAAATTAGAATGGTTGTTAAGAATTGTAACAACAATCACTACAGGTGAAGCATTCTATACAGCGTTAAAAAATATATCTATCGAAGATTTTAAAATCGGACTTACGCAGGCTGAAAAATATGTAAATACACTTTTAAATATGATCTCTGGAAGACTTGGCCTCGACCATGACCGGGTTTTAGGTAGCCGGTATTCATTTCCATTACTCGTACGTTATTTACATAATCGGAATGGAAAATTTGAAGATTTTCATGAAAGGGATAGATTATTATACTGGTATATCAATACCTTTCTGTGGGGTCGATATTCAGGTTCAACAGAGAGTGTTTTAAATCAGGATCTTCGGCTAATACAGGATAATGAAGAAGCCCTTGATAAGATAATTAACCAGCTGAGACAAAATCGTGGTAATTTAAAACTTCAACCGAATGACTTTTTTGGTTGGAATCGTGGTACAAGATTTTACCCACTACTATATATGCTCACGCGTATCTGGCACGCCAAGGATTGGGGTACTGGTCTCGAACTTACCAATCATTTATTAGGTAATTTAAGCAGTTTGCAACTTCATCATATTTTTCCAAAGGCACTTTTATATAAACAGGGTTATAACATAGCTGAGGTCAATGCCTTAGCCAATTTCACATTTCTTACTCAAGATACGAACTTGCAAATATCTGACCGTGCTCCCATCGATTATTTCCCTGAAATTCAGAAAAAATATCCCACTGCACTTGAATCACATTGGATACCTATGAATCAGGAATTATGGAAAGTTGAAAATTATCTCACCTTCCTGGAGGAACGACGCAAACTATTAGCTCAAGCAGCAAACGAATTTCTGGATAGTCTTTTTGAAGGTGAGGTACCAGAAGCACCAGAAGTTACTTCGATTTTAGAGCGTGAAGCAAAATTTGTACCCGGAGGGATTGATAGTGCTGAAGAAGAAGAATTATTGCAGAACTTTAATGACTGGATTACAGATCAGGGACTACCGTCCGGAGAATTCTTATATGAGTTAGTTGATCAAGAAACTAACGAGCCTCTGGCAGTTTTAGATATAGCCTGGCCAGATGGATTACAAGAAGGTTTTAGCAAGCCTGTTGCATTGTTAATTGATGAAGAAAAGGAGACAAAGGAACTGGTTAACCGTGCAGGCTTTTTGTATTTTACCGATATTGAAACATTTAGGACGTATGTTAAAAGAGAGATATTAGCGCTTGAAGTGAATACATAAATACATATGCATTTATATATAATGATAATATTACATAATGAACAAAAAAAATGATGAGGTGTGAATTAAAAAAGTAGGAACAAATTCTGTCTCAGAAATGTCACATAGAGGAGGCTTCTGAATGGTGTAATCTCTTGTTTTTTATTTGCTTATGGTGGGCGATACTGGATTCGAACCAGTGACCCCCTGCTTGTAAGGCAGGTGCTCTAAACCAGCTGAGCTAATCGCCCAAAATTAAATATCTATTTTCAACTATTAATGATCCGGTGCTCGTA
>SDBT01009790.1_pt1 | contig 15514 bp, 16 predicted proteins | sample 2277101 | NCBI WGS metagenome assembly SDBT01 (sample SAMN10404973, study PRJNA504765) | marine sediment metagenome | isolation source: marine sediment core GS10_PC15, 103 cmbsf | place: Arctic Ocean: Southern Knipovich Ridge | collected 2010 | reverse complement strand
ATTTCTTTTTAGATCTCTTTTGAGATCTCCCATCCCTTGTAACCATTTTTGGTCAAATGGTAAAATGGGGATGGGTTCAAATTTTTTTATAAAAACAGGTAAAATCTATTTTTCCCAGCCCTCGGACATAATGAGAAGCTATTTATAGTATAATCAACTCTCTTCTAAAAAAAAAGAATATAGATTGAGGTTCCATATTTCTGATTATCTGTAAATGTTTGGAATGTTTTTCTTTTAATTCTTTTTTTAAAAAGTAAGTGGATTATAATATCCCAAAATATACAGATACAGAAAAAAAATAAGCAGGCTTGATATTGATAAGTATATGTTTATTTTCAAAAAATAAAATGATAAAAAATTTTACATTCGGTGAAAAAAATGAAATTCGAAGAACTTAACATAAATATAAAACTCATAGATAAAACACGTGAACAAGGATTCGAAGAACTGACTACTATTCAGGAGAAGTGTTTACCTGAAATACTTAATGGAAAAGATGTCGTAGGTCAAGCAGAAACAGGATCTGGTAAAACCGTTGCGTTTTGTCTACCCCTATTAAATAATATCACTCCAGGCAATGGAATCCAAGTACTTGTTCTAACTCCAACTAGGGAGCTTTGCGTTCAAGTAATGGATGTTTTCAAAGAATTTGGTAGACAACTAAAAATAAAGACAATAAGTGTATACGGCGGTGTTAGCATTTCAAATCAAATGAAAAATTTGAAAACCGCTGACATTGTTTGTGGAACCCCTGGACGAATCCTTGATCACCTGAGACGAAGAACAATAGATTTTAGGCAAGTAAATTTCTTAGTATTGGATGAAATGGATAAAATGCTTGACATGGGTTTTATCAAGGATGTGGAAAAAATTATTAGTTATGTCCCTAGAGATCGGCAGACATTAATGTTCAGTGCAACGGTATCTAATGATGTTCACTGGATAATGAAAAAACATCTGAAAAATCCATTAATTGTTAAAACACAATCACAGGTAGATACAACAAAACTCAAACAAGTGTATTATGAGATAAATCAACAAAACAGTAAATTTTCACTTCTTGTTCATCTACTCCGGAATAGTACTCCTGGTTTAGCAATTGTTTTTTGTGGTACAAGACGAGAGTCAGATATTGTTGCAAAGAATTTGAAACATCAAGGTGTTAATGCCTTAGCAATACATGGAGGTATGAGTCAACATAGTAGAATGATATCTCTTGATGCCCTTAAGAATCAAAAAATTGATGTGCTTGTAGCAACTGATGTAGCCGCAAGAGGACTTGACATAAAAAATGTTTCACATGTCTATAACTACGATGTCCCTCCGACAGCTAAAGAATATGTTCATCGTATAGGGAGAACAGCACGAGCTGGAGAAAATGGCGATGCAGTAACACTTCTTACTGAAAGAGATCATGATAACTTCAGAAGGGTGCAGAGCAATGATGATCTTAAAATTGAAAAAGCAGATATTCCCAACTTCAAAAAAGTTTCTTTTTTCAGACAATCTGCAAATAAAAAAAGGTCATCTCATAGATCATATAACAGATCATCTAATAGATCCTCTAGTAGATCGTCTAGTAGATCCTCTGATAGACCATCTAAAAGACATTATTATAATCATTCCAGACGATAAAATTTATAACATTTATCATTATTTACAGCCCATCGAAGAATCCCAGGATTATTAGAAGGACATGCAATATCAAAAGATGGTTTTTCGGTTGTTTGAATAGCTTCTGCTTTACAAGCCTCAACACATTTCTTACATTTCTTACAAAAATCTGTTACACCAAATTCTATTGGTTTATCACTTTCAAGTGGCATATCAGTAAATACTTTACAGATCCTGATGCATGGACCATATTCTGGTGTTATTAATAGACCATTTCTTCCCAACTCTCCAAGTCCGGCATCTATTGCCATTGGAATACTCAGAGCAATATCATTTCCCATTGGAATTGCTTTATATCCAAGATTCCTAATGAACTCAGCAATACAAGCAACTAAAAAAGCCATCTGGGAATATGCAAGACCTGTAGCTGTACAGGCTGCAAATGAAGGAGAGGTTTGAATTGCAGCCCCGTCCATTTTTACAGACATTACAATAGCAAATTTACATTCTTTTGGTATTTCAATAGAATTACCATCCATATCCTTTGAATATAACCAATTGTTATTTACACGAGAGATTCCTACTTGATAGGCACCATATAGTCTAGCAACTTCCTTGATTTCTCTAGTCATATCAGTGTTATCTTTTATGATAAATTTTTCCATAACCGGTTTTTCCATGGTTGAATTAGCATTAACTAACTTTTCCCAAGAGAATGCGCTATGAAAATAATCATACACCGTCCATGAACCCATCATCTTTGCAAAATCAACACGAGAATATCCTTCTTTATTTTCAGATATTACTTTTTCTGAATTATCATACATTCCTTTTTTGTAAAAATCTGATTTTTTATCATATAGTTTTCTACCAAATACTGTCTGTCTTTGATTAAAACGCTTTAAAATTTTTTTGTTAATAACATATGCCGGCAAATCAATCTTTTTAATCATTTCATTTTAGAAACCACAGTTGTACTAATAAAAATTGCTAATAAATATTACAATGATTTTATAGCCACTTTTTGTCACATAAATATATGGTTAAAATTTAAAGATCAATTTGTCCAAAATTGATTTTCTGAAATTATTTTTGCCCCATCTCTTCTAAAAACATTCTTGTCACTTCTTTTAGATTCATCCTTGCATTCTTAATTGTTTTCCCTTGAGCAGTTGTGACAAGTTCCGGACATTCAGCCATAAATACATTTCCCTCTTTCCATACTCTAGCGTTAAATGCTTCTCCATCAATAAAGAATTTCTGTATCATTTTTCAAAACCTCCAATTTTAATATCAAATAATGAAGCTTAAGTGTTTCTCATAAAAAAAAAAATCATAATTTATCAGATCTATTTTGGCTGGATAAAATCATTCACATCTTATATGTACCAATATTATCAAAATAAGGTTCTTACAAGATAACTCATAAACTTTTGTTAATTATTATGCAATACTTTTTTACTCAAAATGTATAAACTATAGAGATTGGGATTTTGACACATCTAATTTAATATGACTAAACGATTGAATATCTGATGTACTAAAATCTTTATTTCTAACGGTTATTAGCGACACTGATATGATACAATCATCATATGGATTGTTTGTATTGATAATTATTAATTCTCCTTCAAATTCTGTATTTTGATCATCTGGTGCCTGAATTTCTACCTCAACAAGTATTTCTCCATCTTCTGGAGTTAGATCAAGTCCATTTTCTGGTATAAGCGTCCATGTTCCAAAATCGGGATATGACGCTATCTTCCAATCAAGTTCTGATCCCGGTACACCAATATTTTCTACTGTAAATTCTCCAAAGATTGTTGAACCTGGTTTTACATCAGCCCAACTAAGATCTCCATCACATTCTAAATCCTCCTCAAACAATTGATTATAGTAGAGATAATTACCAATATTGCTATCCCAATTTGAAACAATCATATCAAGTGAATTAGAATATTTGTACACAACATCAATTGAGCTGGCGGGTGCAGTATATACTGTAAACCAACCATGCTCTCGACTAAATGTGTATTCTGAAGGATCTAATTCTTCATCATCAAGAGAAATACTCACAATGTCTTGTACTTGTTGGTGTGGAAGATAAAAAAGCTTGCGATCACCATCTGGATTATAACTTTCCGTAAAGATTTGTTCTTTAAGTTGAGGTCCTACATCACCAAATACTATCTTCTCCACAACACTTGTGCCTTGTGAATTCCATGAAGGACTTACTGGAAGACTAATGCCATCATTGAAAAATATCCTTGTATTATCCCACCATGCACCAGTTGCCAAATCCAGTTTGGAGTCCCCATTAACGTCTGCAAGTGCTACTGCAGAACCATACCCTTCAGGGTAACTCCATGAATAAGTAGTCTCAAAGAACCCTCCGGAAAGACCAAGATACTGTTTGAATCTCCCGCTTCCACCAAGTTGTGTATTATCCGTTGCAAAGAGATCAAGTATTCCATCACTGTTGATATCGCCTGTAGTTAACATAATGCCATCTTGATTAGCACTATCTGAAGTCTGCCAACTAGCTGTTGTTTCAAGCATTCCTCCAAGATTACGGTATATTTTAATATCTTGACCCGTACCAATACCAGCAAAATCAAGCCAACCATCATCATCTGCATCCACCCATAAAACACCTTGATAGTGAAACATATTATCAGATTCCCAACTTGCAGTCGTTTCAAGTGTGCCTCCAATATTATAATACACATAATTATGATAGAAATGTTGAGGAGAATATGACCAACCAGTAGCAACAGCAAGATCAGGGCGACCATCATTATTAATATCGCCAAAGTCAACCCCAAATGCATTTCCAAAAATGTCGGAACTCCAATCAGGCAAAGAGGAAAGTGTGCCATAATTATTCAAATATAGGTGAGCAATGGGTTCTGTAGTTGAAGAATCACCAAGGTGTGATACAGCAACATCTGGCCAACCATCACCGTTAACATCAGCAATGTCTAAATGGCCATTATATTTTAAATCATCTGATTGCCAACTTGCCGTTGATGGAAAGAAACCATCATTGTTATAATATACATTGAGCCTTCCTTTTTGCATATCATTTCCATCTGCAACTACAAGATCAAGCCAACCATCTTGATTAATATCAGTAAGAGCTGCACCCGTGCTATAATGGGGATTGTCTGATTCCCAATCTGGTATTGAAGAATACACTTGCTGATCTATTGTTTTATTTGATAAAATATGATCATTTATTATGTTAGCTCCACTGGCACTTAATATAATATTAAATGATATAAACAAAATGAGGATGGTTCCAAAAGATATGTTTCTTTTCATCGATTTCCTCCGAATAACTTGATATGATGAATAACAAACAACATATTATATATAAATCTTAGTAATTTTTTTCTATTACAAAATTAGATGTTTTCAACAGAAGAATTACATATCTCCTACACGTATAGTAAGATACCTAGTTTTTTTGAAAATCTTCACCAGTCCAACAATATAGGCATAATTTTTCTCTTGGCATTCCTATTGCCTTAATCATATCGTCAAGTAATTGATATCTCAACGTAGTTGATCCTAAATCTTCATTAATCCAATCTATCATATTTTTATATTCCTTTGATTTAGGGTTGATATATTTAGATGCATCTTCGATATCTTTTCCTTCAAGTGCTCTTATCGCTTTTCTCGCAGCCAACTCTTTAATGCTTCTCGTTGATAAATTGTAGATGCATGGAAACATCAAAGGAGGACAAGCAGGTCTTACATGTATCTCTTTAGCACCAGCATCTTTTAATTTTGCAATGGTAAAATTTTTCAGCTGCGTCCCTCGAACTATCGAATCTTCACATAAAATAATTCTGTTATCTTTTATGATGTCTTCATTTGCAATCAGTTTCATCAACGCAACATGATCTCTTACTTCTTGCGATAAAGGCGTGTAACTTCGCCCATAACCAGGTGTATATTTCACCAAAACCCGTCTATATGGTTTCCCAGATTCCATTGCATAGCCAATGGCATGACCCGTTCCTGAATCAGGAACCCCTGCAGCAAGATCGATTTTCACATTGTCTCGTCTGGCTAAAAACCGTCCACAGTTTTCTCTCACTTTTTCTACATTTATTCCCTCATATGTTGAAGCAGGGAAGCCTGTGTAAATCCATAAAAATGCGCATATTTTGTTGCATTTGTTTCCATTTTTTACTTCTTCAATACCTTTCCCACTGATAAAAACAACTTCTCCCGGTTCAATAAATTTTTTTATTTTAAAGCCCATGTTGCTAAATGAGCAGGTTTCACTAGCAACTGCTACTTCGTTTTCCTTGTTTCCAATAACCAGAGCTGTTACTCCATATCTGTCTCTACTGCAATATATTCCTTCTTTTGTCAAAAGTAATAACGAGATTGATCCCCTAATCTCGTCGTACATTTTTTCAATACCATCATTAATACTGTTGCCTTGGTTTATTAAATAAGCGACAAGTTCTGTTGTGTTGACCTCACCACGATCTAATTCACTAAATGGAATTCCTTTTTCGACTAACGTTTTAGCAAGTTCATCTTTATTTGTTATAAGACCTGCGCAGCATATTGCAAAAGGTCCAAATTTACTTTTAAAACTTAACGGCTGCGGATCCTTATCAGATATAACACCTATCCCTAGATTACTTTGTATCTTTTCAGATCCTTCATAAAATTTTGATTTAAACTGTGAATTTCCAATATCGTGGATTTTTTTCACAGGCATGCCCGTTTTATCAATAAAGGCAATACCGCCGTATTCAGTTCCAAGATGACTGTGGTAGTCGGTTCCGTAATAAAGACTTGAAATACAGTTATCATTGCTTACTATGCCGAATAATCCGCTCATAATTCTCCCAGCAGCCAGTAATAGATGAGTTATATATAAGTATTATTTAATATTACAAAATATAATCAATAGCGTTGTATAAAAATTACTTCTTACTAATCTTTTTCCCTATCTTAAAACAATCATCACAAAGCGTACTGCCATCAGCAATTGTTTTTCCACATTTGCTACATTTCCCATGTTTTACGCGTTCAAAGCCTAAAACAATTTTATGATTTTTTGTAATCCAATCAAACATGAATTTTACCCTATGAATCTTCTGTTTCATTTACCTTTTCCTCAAAAGCTTTCATAATTGAGATTCCCGCCTCTTTATATAATGTTTTTTGTTCATACAACTAGTCAATGAAAAAATACTTAAATGAAGCGCAGATAAGCTGTACTCCAGGTCATTTTTATGAAAGTTTTTATTACAGGCGGTGCTGGATTCATAGGCAGTCATCTTGTCGACAAACTTATTGAGAAAGGACATACTGTCACAGTGTATGATAATTTAAGTTCTGGAGAAGAAAAATACATAATACATAATTTTGAAAAAGAAAATTTTGATTTTATCCAAGGAGACCTTTTAGACCTAGATAAAATTAAAAATGAAATAAAGGGCCATGATGTAATTTTTCATATTGCAGCAAACCCCTTTGTCCGACTTGGAGAAACACAGACAGATCTTGATTTAAAACAAGGAGCTATTGCAACCTATAACGTTCTAGAAGCAATGAAACATAACAACATCACAAAAATCATATTCTCTTCCAGCAGCGTTGTCTATGGAGAGACACCTCCAATGTTTCTGCCAGAAACTTTTGGCCCAACTCTTCCAATTTCATTATATGGTGCAGGAAAACTAGCTGGAGAAGGACTCATTAGCGCGTTTGTCGGAACATTTGATTTTCAAGCATGGATCTATCGATTCGCAAACGTTGTCGGAAGCAGAGGTACCCATGGAGTAATCATAGATTTTAACGAAAAACTCAGAAAAAACCCCAAAGAACTCGAGATCCTTGGGGATGGTAAACAACAAAAACCATATCTTCACGTCAGCGACTGTGTCGACGGTATTGTTTTTGGTTTCGAGCATTCCCATGAACCATTAAACCTGTTTAACCTCAGCTGCGACACCGATACAACAGTTACAAGAATAGCAGAGATGGTCGTCGAAGAGATGGGGCTTGAAAATGTACAATTCAACTATACCGGAGGAAGCCGAGGATGGAAAGGAGATGTTCCTCGTTTTCAACTCGATGCAAAAAAAATAAACACTCTTGGCTGGAAAGCTAAATATACTTCAGATGATGCAGTACGAAAAGCAATACAAGAAGTACTAACTTCGAAATAAAAGTTTAGAGGAGAAACACAAAATGATAATCTCACGAGCTCCAGTACGAATAACACTTGGCGGCGGAGGAACCGATCTTAGGTCCTATTACTCAAAATACGGTGGCTCTCTCATAGCTGCCGCAATAGATAAATATACATTTGTCACAGCACACCCAAGATTCCCTGATGATATACGACTTAAATATGCAAAAATCGAACAAATACAAGAAATCCAAGACATCCAGCATAACATTTTCCGTGAAGCATTAAAACTTCTCAACATAAAAAAAGGAATCGAACTCACCAGTCTTGCAGATGTACCAGGAAGATCAGGCATGGGGACCTCTGGAAGCTTCACCGTAGCACTTCTCAACGCACTACATGCATATCAGAGAGAATTCGTTTCACATAGGCACCTTGCAGAAGAAGCTTGCAAGATTGAAATGGAGATTCTCAAAGAACCAATCGGAAAACAAGATCAATACATGAGTGCATTTGGTGGTCTCACCCATCTATCTTTTGCAAAAGATGGAACAGTAACAGTAGAACCCATAAAAATGAAGGAAGAATCACGAGATGAACTGGAAAACAACATCATGATATTTTACACCGGTATCACACGATATGCTTCAGATATCCTCAAAGAACAAAACGAAAAAAGCAAAAAAGACGACAAATCAACGCTTGATACACTTCATGAAATCAAAAAAATCGGTCTTGACACCAAAAAAGCACTTGAAAAAGGCGATGTCGATAAACTCGGTGAATATCTTGACGAGCATTGGATGACAAAAAAACAACTCTCAAAAAACATTTCAAATCCATTTATTGATGAATGCTATACACTTGCAAAAAAGAATGGTGCACTTGGTGGAAAAATCATGGGTGCCGGAGGCGGTGGATTTTTCATGTTTTATCACAACGGTAGCAACAAAGAAAAAACAGAGTTTACCAAAACATTGGCGAAAAAAAATTTAAAAAAGATACGATTCCATTTTGACTTTGAAGGAGCAAAAATACTCCTCAATATGAAACGGCTCTAAAAGAGGAACAAATATATGAAAAATAAAGAACAAATTGAACAATATTTTAAAGAGATAAAAGAAATCACCGATAACATCTCACGAAAAGATATTGATGATGCAATAGAGCTACTATTTGACGCATGGAAACATGATAACCAAGTGTTTTTCTGCGGCAACGGAGGCTCAGCAGGAACAGCAACACATTTCATGTGTGATCTTTTTAAAGTAACAATTATCAAAGGAAAAAAACGATTCAAAGCATTCTGCCTCAACGACAACATTCCTCTTATGACTGCGCTCATAAATGATGACGGATTTGACAATTTATTTATCGAACAATTAAAAAACCTCTACAGAAAAGGAGATATATTGATATGCCTGAGTGTTCATGGGGGATCTGGAAAAGACAAAGCAGGGCTCTGGTCACAAAATCTCCTCAAAGCAATGGATTACGTAAAAAATCATGGTGGAAAAACCATAGGATTCAGTGGGTTTGATGGAGGAGCTATGAATGATGTGGCAGATGTCTGTATAGTTGTCCCTTTTGATGCAACACCACATGTCGAAGCATTTCATGTTGTCCTTCAGCATTTAATCGCATTCAGATTAAAAGAAAAAATTGCAGAATACGAATGAGTAAGACTATGAAAAATAAAGCTGTTTTTCTTGATAGAGATGGCGTCATAAACGAAATTATTTATTATAAAGAAATGGGAATTATTGATTCTCCGTTTACCGTCGAACAATTTAAATTACTTCCAAAAGTAGCTGAAGCAATTAATAAATTTCACAATCTCGGTTTTAAAGTCATTGTTGTCTCAAATCAACCTGGACTTGCAAAGGATAACTTCTCTATTGATGTTTTTGAAAAAATACGAGAAAAAATGAATAGGGAGCTAAAAAAATATGGTGCTGAAGTTGATGCTGAATACTATTGCCTTCATCATCCTTATGGAAAAGTGAAGAAATATACAAAAATATGCGAATGTAGAAAACCAAAACCAGGAATGCTAAAAAAAGCAGCAGAAGAACACAATATTGATCTCTCAAAATCATGGATGATAGGCGACGGGATAACTGATATGCAGGCAGGACAAACTGCAGGATGCAAGACAATACTTATTGGAAGAATGAAATGTGATCTCTGCAAAATAATGGAAGACGAAAAAGTAAAACCCGATTATATAAAACCAAATCTATATAAGGCGTTTTTGATTATCAAAAACATAGAGCGTGGTTGAAGATGGAAATCTTTCTTGATACAGCAAATATAGATGAAATCAATGATATTCTCCCCTGGGGAATCATAAAAGGTGTCACAACAAATCAAAAGATATTTCTCAAAGAAAAAGGCGTAAATTTTGAGGAACAATCAAAAAAAATCCTTGAACTCGTTTATCCCCATCCAGTAAGTCTCGAAGGACCGAATAACTTAGACGAACTCATTGAAACAGCACATGAATACAATACATGGGGGAAAAACGTCATCATAAAAGTCCCTATGCTTTCAGATGGCAGCGGACTAAAAGCAGTACATATATTAGAAGAGGAAGGAATAAAAACAAATGTGACTGCGATGATGACAGTGAATCAAGCATTTCTCGCAATTACTGCAGATGCGTCCTATGCAAGTCTTTTCTTCAACAGGATACGTGACTCAGGCGACGATGCAGTTGATGTGATAAAACAATCAAAAGCAATAATTGAAGACGGAGGATACAAGACAAAACTTATTGTCGGAAGCATACGAAGCCCAAAGGATGTTATAGAAATAGCATCGGCATACCCACATATCATAACAATTCCTTATAAGATACTTGATCAGATGCCCTATCATGAGACAACTGTTAAAACATTAAAAGAATTCGATCAAGCATGGGATGAATTCAAAGCAGCGGAAAAACAAGTAGTTACCGTCTAATAAGAAAATCTTTTAACAAAAACCCTCTTTCTCTTATTTATTAATTCTTATGCAAATAGTAATTTTATGCGGCGGACTTGCAACAAGACTAGGAAGCCTAGCCAAAGACATACCAAAATCAATGATACAAATAAAAGGTAAACCATTTCTAGAGTACCAGATAGAAAATGTAAAAAAACACTCAATAACAGATATAGTGTTATGTGTCGGGCATCTATCAGAACAAATCAAAGATTATTTTGGATCTGGAAAAAAACTTGGAGTGAACATTCGTTACAGCTATGATAAAGATAAACCTCTTGGACCGATTGGTGCCTTAAAAAATGCTGAATCATTATTACAAGACACTTTTTTTATTATGTATGGAGACTCGTATGTATTTGTAGATTTTGACAAAGTATACTCATATTTCAAAAAACAAAACACAAGTGCATTAATGGTCGTCTATCAGAATTTTGATAAATTTGATTCAAGTAACGTCATAATAAACAATGAAAAAGTAACAAAGTATGGTGGAGAAAAAACAAAAGAAACAACCTATATTGACTATGGAGTAAGCCTTTTCAGAAAAAAAATCCTTCAGGATGTCCCTCAGGATGTGTTTTATTCAACAAGCGACTTGTTTTCTAAACTTGTAAAACAAAAAGAGCTGCTTGCGTATGAAGTAAAAAAACGATTCTACCATATAGGAACGCCAGAATCACTAAAAGAATTCAAAAAATATGTGGAAACAAAAAAGCCTTAATGTTGACTAATCTTTGCCTTTCGAAGTTTCTCCTTTTTCTCCTCTTTCCCACCGATGAGCAAGCAATATGTGTAACCTAAAAATGCAATAGAAAGCCGAACAAGCTTCCACCACGACTCACCTTCTCGTATTCTCACCATATCCAAAACATTATAATGAGGCCATAGCGAATCATGTCTCATATCGAGCTCTCTTCTCCCAAAACCATACCAAAACGACTTCTTAATAAAACTAGAATGAGTCTCACCACCAATATGATGAATCACTGCTTTTGGCTCATAAAACATCTTTGCACCGCTGTCAAGTGCTCTAAAATTTATGTCAACATCTTCTGCTTCTTTAAACCAAGGATCAAAACCACCGATACTTGTAAACAACTCTTTTTTATAAGCAATATTACACGTTGGAAAACTTGCATCTCCACCATTATGATGAACCTCAACTCTTCCTGCTTTTGAAAAACCAGAAAACCCAGAACGCACCGTATTACCTGCAACAATATCATAATTTTCAAGTAATCTAACCCTCATCTCTCTAAGCCAATTAGGATCAGCCATGCAACTCCCATCAGTAAACGCAATAGCATCACCTTTTGCCTGTTTCACGCCATAATTTCTCGACTCACCACGAGTTTGATCATATAAAATATATTTTATCTCCTCGTGCTGCTTTGCATAGTCTTTCACAATTTCAGCTGTATCATCAGAACTATCTGCATCAACAACAATAATTTCAAACGGTTTTTCTTGAACTAACAGACTATCAAGAAGTTGAGGCATATGCTCTGCCTCATTTTTAACTGTGATAACAACGCTAATCAGCATGCTTCCCCACATTCACTATTATAGATAATAACTCAATAATAAATATAGTTTTTGTATTTACCAAAAAAATCAATTATCAAAATTTCTATATTTTAAGCATTGATCTGATATTTTTCCTGACGTCTGGTCTTTCTTTTTGTTTCAAAAAAAGTATTATATATGATATAAATTGTGTTAATACAAGTATTGGAAAAGCCAAACGAAAGATGCCTAATAGTGGAGTAAAGAAGAAGGTTAAAAATCCTTCATCAGCGGCAGAATAATATGAACTAAGTCTGGGGGAGAATGTTTTGTATGTACGATCCTTTATGAATAGATATCCAAAAACCATTACGGCATAATGCGCAACAATGATACTACCACCGAAAAACCATTGTCCGTAGAGATAGTATTGGCTATACCAAAGCCCAAAATACATGAAGATGTTGCCGGTGATGTCGATATAAAAATCTAGTTTTTCTCCAAATTTCGATTGAGTATCAGTGAGCCTTGCAAGAACGCCATCTGAACAATCAAAAACATAACTAATAAAGAAAAAGATGGCACCAACTATCAATTTATTATTAAAAAATAAATATGCAGCTTCTAAAGCAAAAATCAGTGAAATAATTGATATGATATTTGGATGTATTTTTACAGGCAGAGCTTTTATAGCACGTGCGAGAGGTATTCCAAACAGTCTTCCTATTTTTACAGCCCATTCCTCTCTTTTTTTTACGAAATGCTCTCCTTTTTTTTCTGAATAAATTTTATTAATTATTGATTTTGATTTGGCCATTTTTATTACTCGTTTTTCTTGTCATATTTGTTTTCAGTATAAAAATATCTGCAAAACATTTAGTCATTCGAAAAATATTTGTGATATTTTAAATAAAAAATACTTATTCCTGGTTTTAGGTACGATAATGTCTTGGATTACTATAAAATCAGAAAAGAAAGCAGATTTTCCACTGTTTAAGGTTTATCAGGATCTTGTAAAACTTCCAAATGAGCAAAAGCTTGATTACTATTGGGTTGATAAAATCCCTGTTGTTATCATACTACCTATAATTTCAGATAAAATAGTAATGGTAAAACAATACCGATATCCAATGCGATCAGAATCTCTCGAGATTCCTGCAGGTCATTTATGGCCAGATGAAGATCCAAAAGAATGTGCGATACGTGAATTAAAAGAGGAAACCGGTTTTACAGCAGGAAAGATGGAGAAAATACTCAAGTATCATCCATCGACTGAATATTCGACTCAGGTGTATCATATATTTGTTGCAGAAGATTTGAAAGAGGGGGAGACCTCAAGAGAGAGATATGAATTTATTGATATGGAGATATTAAGTGTTAAATTTGTAATTAATAAGATTCTAAATGGAAAAATTACCTGTGGGCGGACAATAACAACAGTGTTATTAGCAAGACATTTGGATAGAATATAAAAAACTCAAATGTGGTATTTTTCATTAAACGGAAGGTTTATATGTACGTACGTACTTATCTTTTTACTTAAAAAATAAAAAAGGTGAATAAATGGTAAATAAACAATTTTGGAATTTATGGAGCACTTATGCTCTAACGTATTTTGGAAAAGTAAATCTAAGTATTGTAATGGCCGCTTTACTACTGATATATACAGATTGGAATATGTATTATGTAGGATTTGTAGCAAGCGGATTTTTTGCTGCATATTCAATTGGGCAATTCTTACATGGACAAATATCTGAGAGGTTCAACCCTTACATCTATATAGCAATAGGTTTGACATTATCTGGAATAGCGAATTTATTCATGGGTTTTCTCGGAGGATTTCTTGTTGCTCTCATTGTTTTAGAGACTTGTGATGGTTTCTTCCAAGCAATGGGGTGGTCCTCAGTTGTAAGGGCAAATTCAGAATTGCAAAAGACCGATGAAGATAGAAGTAGATCTTCTACAATATTAGGTACCTCATATCAGTTTGGAAGCACTGTAACACTTCTATGTTCTGCATTTGCTGTTGCTAATTGGGGATGGCAAGCAGGTTTTTTTGTAGCATCTGGAGTCTTGGTATTTAGAGGCGTTACTCTTTATCTGACCAAACCTAAAAAGGAATTCAAACCAACACAAAAAGTAAAAAAACAAGTACAACTAACATTAACGTTTCCAATTATGCTAAGTGGTGTTTCTTTAATGTTTTTGAATATGGTGAGATACGGGGTTCTCACTTGGTTTTTTGTATACCTTGTTCAACAAAGCGGTATTTCAATTCCCGAATTTTTTGGTTACGATGCCTTTAAGGTAGCACTTATACCAATAGCAGGAATCGTTGGAACACTATCATACAACAAACTTCCGTGGAATAAAGATTTAACGAGTATATTTTTCCTTTCAGCTATGGGAATAACTTGGTTGATATTCCCATTTGTTAGTGGACTAACTGCTGTAATACTTTTATTGGCAAGCAGTGCATTCCTATACGGACCACACGTATTCCTTGTCTGTACGTTACCATCAAGATTTAAAAAAGATTCAGTTGTTGCATCATCTACAGGTTTTATCGATGGTATGGGATACGTTGGAACTTTTATGATAGGGCTGATAGTACCAGCTATAGTTTTGGAAACCTCTGGAGGTTGGAATAATGTTTTCCTTTTCTGGGCAGCTTTATCATTTATGGCAGCAATAACTGTAGCAGTGACATATTTCGGACACTTTAGAAAAAACGGAACTGCAGCTTAAGGAAAATTCTATAATTTATTCCCCGCCAATTCACTTTCTGCTAAAAGGCGGGGGTTTTATTTAATATAAATGCATTAACGAAATTGGGGAGTTAAAAAAATATTCTGACCTCATCGAGAATAATTTGATAACAAATGAAAGCGGATAAAATGACTCTAACAAGTAAAACAATAAAGATATCAATCGAACATGAACAATGGATAGAATCACATCCAGAAATAAATTTTAGCGAATGGGTGCGAGAAAAAATAGAAGAATCAATGAGAAAAGAAAAAAGCGGCAAAAGTGGCAGAGACATCAAAGCAATTATTGTTGCTGCAGGGCATGATAAACGTATTGAACCATTAAATGAAGATATCCCTAAATGCATGCTTGAAGTAAAAGGAAAAACAATTCTTGAAAGACAAATAGAAAACATAAGAGAATGCGGTATAAATGATATAATAATCATAAAGGGTTATAGACAAGAGCTCATCAACATTCCAAATG
>SDBT01009788.1_pt1 | contig 15515 bp, 18 predicted proteins | sample 2277101 | NCBI WGS metagenome assembly SDBT01 (sample SAMN10404973, study PRJNA504765) | marine sediment metagenome | isolation source: marine sediment core GS10_PC15, 103 cmbsf | place: Arctic Ocean: Southern Knipovich Ridge | collected 2010 | reverse complement strand
CCCTGCAGACCTACTCCACGTTTTCTCAAAAAGGAGAGATGGGCATTAGCATTGATTCCAACTTCTTCCATCCTGCCGGGAATTATACTAGCAAAGTCCACTCCATATGTGGCACACGACAATACGGTACTACAATCTGCCAGCCCCGTAACATTGAGAGGCATAATGCGTCGTAGATGAAAGGTTTCCCTTAATATATCTACTGAGGGCGCTATTTTTAATCCTAATCTGGTAGAGCCATCGTTAAAATCTTTGATATACTCAGCAAATTGAAACACTTCATCAACGTTCATTTTAGAATTTGGAATCTGAACAAATACTTCCCCTTGATTATCTCCTCGTATCTCAGTTACCAAAGCACATAGCTTGGGCAATACTTCTTCCCATTGGGCTAGAGAGGTATGTTTGATTTTAAACATAGCATTTGGGTTAGTAGTTATCCCATACATATAACCTTTAACAGGCTCTACTATAGGCATTATGTTCTTGCGTATGTAGTCTATGTCTGCTGTATCAATAAAAAATTCAAACATCATATTTTTCTCTTATTCCAATTTCTAATTAAAAAGTGTTTTGTGTCGCGCCAATTCTCAAACTTGAAACCTTTATCGTCTACGAAATAATCTACATTGGGTTTTCCGAACAACAACTCATCATATGGTATGCCCCATTTAGCTAACCAACTAATAACTATAGGCGATTGATGGGCAATTATTTTTCCGAGATTGTTATCAAAAGTAGCCATATTTCTCGCGGTATGTATTATAATATAAAAGCCAGCAGCTTTAAATTCCTTCATGGTTTGCACAGCACCTTCTATAGGCTCAACCTCCTCATATGTCTGTAAGCCAACTTTATTCTGTGCTATGGTGCCGTCTAGGTCAAAGCATACTCTCATTTGATTACCTCATTCAATATTTTTAATCCTGTGCTATACATAATGATTTGCCTATCTATACTGTCATAGTGCCTGGAACACATACCAATGAATATCAAACCCTCAATAACTTTAGCTCGTAAATCACTAAATCTATCTATATTATTGAATATAGCTTTGATTTCTCTATGTACACTATCTGAGAAGATACAGTCAATATTATAGTCAGTATAATATAATTTAAACTTATCATAAATGATATATTCATACAATCCACTATAAGAATGTCTCAACTTAGCTACATCGTACAGAGGGTCTCCATATATTCCTTTCCTACCAAAGCTCCCTCTAGGGTCAATTAGTCTAACAGAGTCATTACCAGAAGAATAAAGAATATTTGAAAAACACATATCTCCATGTATCACAGTAAATTTCATATCATTTATTAGTAACGAATTTATACAAGACTCAACCTCATTCCATATTTGGGATAAGGTATAGATTTTTTGTCCGTTAAAAGTTATCGTTCCTCTATCATCTAAACTTTTGAATAAACTAAAACCCTTGAGTAGTTCTTCGTGATAATATAAAGTTTTATCTATATACATAGACTTTTTATCAGATATTATCTCATCACTAGATAGCTGATTATTTTTATGTATTGTAAATAACTGTAAGATATCATTCAATTTAAACGTTATGGTCTGCCATTGCTCAGATTCCAAATGTTTAAATAAATTGTCATATCCATAATATTCAATACTTAATTTGCTTGTGTTGGCTTTTTTATAGTCATATAGTTTGGGATAGAAACATGAAAAATCTGTAGTATGAATCTTTAGATAATAATCTATTTCATCTTGAAGTCGTTGTGTATCGCTAGATTTAGTTATAATTGACCGAACTTCATCAACCTCAAATGTATTATAGGCTCTCGCCGTAAACTTCTTCATAAATTTCCTCAATTGAAATCAAAGTTAGTCCATGTTCAGTCGCAAACTTATTAATCTGACCACCCTTAGCCATTGTTCCTTCATCGGTCATAATTTCAGAAATGATAGCAATTGGTTTCAATCCTGCTAATTTCATTAAAGCAACAGAACCCTCTGTATGCCCGCGTCTTTCTTTCAGCAGCCCGTCTTTGGCACGTAAGGGGAATAGATGGCCGGGGCGATTCAGGTCTTGGGGCTTAGAGTTATCGTCAACCAATACATCAATAGTAGTCAGCCTATCATTTACCGACATTCCTGTAGTAGTTCCGTTTGCGGCATCTACACTTACAGTGAATGGTGTTTCGTTTTTATCGGTATTATATTCAACCATAAGTGGTACGTCTAATCTATCCAATATTTCACCCGCACAGGCTATACACATAAGACCTTTAACATAATTAATTGAAAAAATCAAATTGTCTGCGCTGGCTGCTTCACCAGCAATAACTATATCTCCCTCGTTTTCCCTGTCATGCTCATCTACTACAATAACAGGTTGCCCCTCTCTAAGTTCATCTATAGCATCTTGTATATTTCTATTACGCATAATCTTTCCTTTTGATAGCATTGCCTCTACAGACACTTGTTCGTTCTTGTCTTTTACCCAATTCAAAAAATGTTGTAGTTCTTCTGGTGTACCAAAAGATTTCATATCTTCAATAGGATAATTCAAAATCCTTTTACCATGAGCAATAGCTAGGTTAAAAACAGACCCCAAATAAAATTCACCATTACCAGTCCTAATATCATCAGCTACTACCTGTTCTGCACATCTCACGAAGTCAGAGCCTCGTCGCCAATAGAAACCACCAGCTAAAGCTATATCGGATACTGGATTTTTTTCTACTAATGACTTAATCAAATTGTTATCATGAACCTTGGCAAAGCACCAATGAGACCTTTTTTGAGGGTCTTTGAACGTAAATGCCGCCCCATCAATATTAGGATTGTCTAATAGTGATTCAAAATCTTCGTGGTTCCATACAAAGTAATTATCACAATTTACTATCAATAGTGGCTCTGAATTATCTATGGATTCTTTAGCCAACAAGCAGGTTTGTACTTGCCCCTCATTATCTTCGGTGGCTACGTGTACTGTCCCATTGTTAAGCCTTTTAATCATACTGTCTATGCTATAGTTCGTAACGTGTTCTTGACGAACCACATAATGAAAATTACCATCAATGTTTATACTGTTGGTAACTTTGTGGAACATTGGTAGCCCATCAACCTCTATTAGAGGCTTAGGTATGCTTATTCCCGCGTTCTTGAGTCTAAGACCCTTACCGCACATTGGTATCAATATATTCATTGTTTGTTTCTAATTATTCTAATACACACTTGTTGATAACTATAGCCATTATTCTGATATATCAAAGGAATGAAATCTAAGTTATTTTCTAATAGTAATTCGGCAAAAGCTTTCATTTCGTGCTGCCTATATTCTGGGTAATCCAATAGCTCATCAAAAGCTATCACGCTACCATCAATCAGCCTGTTTTGAATATTTTGTAAGACCGACCTAGTGGCCGAATAGATATCCAAATCCAAGTGTATAAATGCGATTGGCCCTTTGTGTTCTTTTAAAAATACCGGAACAGTATCTTGGACCATTCCTTGTATCAGTTGTATGTTATCGTTCCAGGGCCGAATAGGTATGTGCATAGATGTTGTATACATACCAGGGTCGGTTTGTAATTGTTTGTCGAGTGGCCCAGGAGGTATCTTACCATCTAAGCTATAACAGTGTTGTGGGTTTTCCGCGTTCCAGGCATCAGGAAGGCCCTCAAAAGAATCAAATCCATAAATTATATTATCACCAATATGTTCTGAGAATGTTGTGATGGTGGAGCCCCTATAGACACCAAACTCACAAAACAGTATTCCTCTAGTAATTGATTGGCATACCTGTCTATGATATTCTTTATGACCATCCAAAGGTAATACTGTTAGCACCCTAGCCTTGCTTCTAATCTTTTGTTCTATTTCGTCCATCTTACTATCTATGTGCATCAATCCACTCCTTAATATCTACGGCGGGTTCCCAGCCCAGATTGTTTTGTATCGCTGTAATATCAGCTAAGGTATTCCGTGCTTCTCCGGGCCTAGCTTCTATGTGATGATACGGGCCACCAATCATTTCTGCTAATTCTATAACCGAATAGTTTTTGCCAGTGCCCACATTAAATACTCTACCAAAGATGTCTGTATGCTCCGTAGTCGCGGCTAAGATATTAGCTGCCACAACATCTTGGACATTAACAAAATCCCGTCTTTGTAATCCATCTCCCACGATAGATAGAGACTGACCATCTTTTCGCATCTCCATAAACAACCCAACCACAGGAGCATACTGCCCTTTTAATGGATGTCTATTCCCAAAGACATTGAAATATCTAAAAGAGATAGTGGGTACATAAAATAAGCTATGATACATCACGCATAAATCTTCACCAGCCAGTTTGGTAACTGAATATGGATTCAAACATTGTCTTGGCATATCTTCCTTTAATGGTAGCTTCTTTTGTAAACCGTACCCTGCTGATGTTGATGAATACATAAACCTTTTTACATTATGTCGTCTAGCCAAATCCAGCAGATTACAAGTACCAACTACATTAGTCCTACACGCTAGGGCTGGGTTTTCTAATGTGGGCTGGATTCTAGACTCTGCTGCTAGATGAAACACCCAATCAATATCAGAATCAAATACTACTGATAAAGCCGCCGAGTTGACAATATCTAATGCTATATATGTCGCCTCGGAATTATAATAACCCTCGTTACCGCTACTGAGATTGTCAATGACTATAACCTTATGGCCCTCAACAATTAACTTATCTACAAGGTTGCTGCCGATGAAACCACACCCACCTGTTACTAGGACTTTCATCTTATTTTGTTCCTCAAATTTGTGGCAGAATAATCATGGTTTCTGTCGTGAAAATGAACAGGAATATCTAAAGTACATCCAGTGTATCCTGTATCTCTATACTCATTACTTAAAATCATCACATCAATACCAGACGTTTGTAATAGGTGATGCAAGTCATGCTCAGTCTTATATGTAATAATTTCATCAATATACTTAATAGACATTAGAATTTCGTGTCGCTCTGATAGAGTATGAACGGGCTGGGTTTTTGTGGGTCTTTCTATAGATGGGTCTTCATGTAAGGCAATCACTAGCCAGTTACAAACACTTTTAGCATCTTTGAACATTCTAATATAACCTGGATGGATTAAGTCAAAACACCCTGAAACTAATCCGGTTTTTCGTGGTAAAGTTTTATGCCAGTCAAAAGCGTTTTGTGCTTTATCATCAATAGCGATATCGTAATGCGGTTTTTTGTTTAGTATTAGTGCATGATACTTGACGCCCCAAGAGTCTAATTGTTTTCGTGTAAGTTCTGTGTGGTCTATCTTAGATACTGACCCTCTAGCGGTGAATATTTGGATAGTATGATTATCTTCGTACAGCCTATTGACTTCGGCAATAGCTTCTGGAAATGGTTGCACATCATTATAATTATCAGATGTTCTTAGGCTACAAAGAGTACCATCTAAATCAAAACAATAAATCATAGTTCTGTTACTTGCAATCCTCTCTGGTCTACATCAAAATTCAATCTATCCATACCGTGACTCAACATAAAACCATCCAAATCAGCCGTATGTTGTCCTACTGATTGAGGCCGAAACAACAACAAAAAGCCCCCGCCTCCAGCGCCTATAAGCTTTCCTCCTAGTACTCCATACCTGTTTATAACCACATTATAAATCTTATCTATTAGTCCATATGATATCTCAGTAGAGAGTGATTTTTTAAGCAACCAATGTTCATGTAATAGATTGCCATACTTTATAAAATTGCTAGTAATAAGACAATCTAAAAATTGGTATGCCATATCTTTTATTTCATACAAAGACTGTAATACCTGTGCATTTGGTGTGTTTTGCTCTTTTAATATTTCGTTCGCATCTCGATATCTGTTGGTCCTATATACGTTACAATGTTGTATAAAGGCAGAAATATTAATTTGTTCGGCTATATCTATTACATCTACCTTTCCCTCTTTATCTATCTCTAATGCTTTTACCCCTCCATAACCGGCAATATACTGGTCTTGTTTACCCACTGGTAAATCCAGTTTATTTATCTCTATATCACACGCTTCTTCACATAGGCCTTTCATGAGGTATGGTTCTTGTTGTAGTTTTTTGACCGCTGCCAACAGGGCCACCAAAAAGCTACCAGAGGAGCCCATACCCGCCTTGGATGGCAAATCGGCTGTACTGGTTATCTCGATTTGACTGAGTAGATTATGGGATAATAAAACTTCTTTAACTCTATCATGTTTTAAATGATTAACATTAGAAACATATTCATCACTCATATACCTTAGTCTGATAGACTGGTCAAATACATTACTCTTTACTGCAACATAAATATACTTGTCTATAGCCATTGAGACCACAAAACCACCATCATGTTTGTAAAACGAGGGTAGGTCTGTGCCTCCTCCAGCAAGCGTGATTCTAAATGGGGTCTTAGCAACTATCATAAAACATAACCAGCCTCTTGAGCGTCTCTATTGAACATTCTAACAGTGTCTAAAGAATAACTTTCTAAACAATATAAATGAAATCGGTTATACTTCTTGAGTAATTCAGGTGATACAGTAATGATATCACAATAGCATCTTCGTGCCTGTAGGATGTTAAAAACCTCTCTGGTACTAGCCCAAAGAACCTCACAATTTGGAATTTTATCTCTGACGGCTACCCTTATTATATCCTCTGGGTCTACCATTGTGTCTGCTATTCTACCCGCAAATATGGATATTATGCTCGGAACGTGTGGATTGAGGCTTTCGTATACATATTTAATCTGCTGCTCGGTAAATACTGCTGTAATATTTAACTTTATACGGTTACTGGATAAGCTTTTAATCAGAGCATAACTATCTTCTCCTCGACTATTAGAGACTGGAATCTTTACATAAACATTTTTGGATATCTTACTGAGTTTATTGGCTTGAATCTGCATCTCATAAAAGTCATCAGAAAATACTTCCAAAGATATAGGCTTAGAAAATACAGAAGTAATCTCTTTAGCAAAAGCTAAGTAGTCTGTGATTCCAGCCTTCTTCATCAACGTAGGATTAGTGGTGAATCCGTCTACATAATCATCTATCTCTTTCATCGACTGAATATCTGCACCATCAGAAAATATTTTCATTATCTCCTAGCTCCAATCTCATTTACAATCATATGCCAAATTATACTCTGAAATTCCTCAGCGTGAGGGGTAATTCTTGAGACGGTCCTAACTGGTATAAGAATACAAGTATCGGATATTAATAGGGCAGCCCCTCCATCCCTACTAACTATTGATAGTATCTTACATCCTTTTTCTTGGGCTAACAGCATAGCATCGGTTAAACACTTAGATGTATTTGCTGAACCTCCCCCAACTGATAGAACAATCAGACAGTCATCTCTATTTATATTGGATACTAATAAGGACTCAGATATTGATGTAGCCCATCCATCATCATTGATTCTTGCTGTCAATTCAGACACATTGTCTAGTGGAGAAGATGCGTCTATATTACATATTTTTCTTAGGTCGTTGACTAAATGACTACAGTTAGCAGCACTACCACCAACGCCTATAACAAAACATCTACCCGTTAAATATTTTAATGTGTCAGCAAATTCTGCTAAGTCTTCTCTATCTAGACCATCACAAATTTCTTTCACTTCTTTTAAATAAGTCTCAGTATAATTCATAATTCAATTTTACCTTTATTATTAAAAGATTTATGAACGTATACATGATGGTGTCCCACTGGTAAAACACCCCTATACTCATAACCATAATTTTCAAGATATTTAAAATCATTGGATAGATTAAACATATTATACTCGACAGTATGAAATTCTATAATAATCACATCAAAAACAGTGTAATCGAAATCAATACCACTTATTACTTGATGTTCGTAACCTTCAACATCTAAGGAAAAAAAGTTGACATGAGTCATATGGTGTTTTTTTAGTAGATATTGTAATTGTATACATTGCCACGTAGTTACTTGTACTCTTTTATGTGATTGTAATATAGTGGTTTCTGGAAAGTGAAGAGGGGTCACTCCTGACATATGACCAATCTCACCAGCTTTTATAGAATCCTCTTTGTAGTCATTGCCCACTAAAGCATAGTTCTCAACAATACTCTTGGGTCGTAATCTTTTATAGTCATATTGTAATCTAGGCTCTACTAATAAACCTCCCCAGTTATTCTGTTCTAATAACCAAGTATTACTCTGTTCTATGGGGTGGCCAGCTCCCGCTTCTAAATACACTCCTGCTAATCCCTCAAACCAATCCAAAATATATTTATCTATATTATATTCAGAACCACTCATACTACCTCCTCATACAAACTAACATACTGTTGGATGGTTTTATCCAACGCATACATGCTGTGATATTTATTACGGGCTTGCTCAGATAGTTCTTTTCTAAGGTTTTCTTCGTCTATCATGGCTTTAATAACACCAATATAGCCATCTGGGTCTTCACAAAAGAAGCCACATCCCTCAATCTGTTCCTTATGTCCGTTATTCAATTGACTTGAGTGTGATATAATTGGCAGTCCATGCTTTAGAGCCTCGATAATAGAAGCTGAGCATACTTCCCCGTCAGCCCGACCGTGCAAATAGAAATCTAAACTATTCAAAAAACTATAAACATCAGAAACGTCACCAGAGAAATCTACAAATCTTACGTTAGACAACCCGTTAGCCTGTGCCTTATATTTTTCTGAGCCACCCATAATTAAGTAGATAACTTCTCTATCACTATGTCGTATCGCATGTATTGGCATAAAGGAATATATAGCATCATCTACTCTTTGGTGCATACCACAAACAATAGCACCCTCCGATATATTCAGTCTTTTCCTTAAACCATATGTGGTAATATTTTGGGGGTCATCTACTATTGGTGGTATTATGACTACTTTATTAGCGTCTCCACCATTCTGAACCCACAAGTCCGCTTGGTATTGACATAGTAAGACAGTCTTAGCTATGTTGTGCTGGTGGTGTATCTGGCACTGTCCGCAACTATGAATACTATCAACCATTGGAGTATCGGATATTGTACAAAATGGATATTCTTTGTATCCAAACCTTCCTGTCTGTAATATATCATAATCCCATTCGTTAAATACCTCGTAAATATCACTATTGTACCATACAAAATTTTGTTCAAATCTACAGTCAATGGAATCTATATCTATCTTTATGGGATTTATACCATGACTACGCATGTACTCTAATCTGGCCGGGTCTGTGTCGGGGTGCTGGAAGGAGCTATGTAATCTATGACCCAGGTTTGTGTAGTAGTAATCAACGTTAAACTTGTCCTTGGGTAGATTACAAGCCAGTGTTTGAAGATACTTCTCGGTGCCCCCACTAGCCATACCAGCATATTTCATAAAAGCTAAGTTAATCATGGTATATAGAAACAGTCAGCCGCTAACTTGGCTACGTGCTTATAGCCTCTCGATATTAAATAGTCATGGGGTTTGGTGTGATACCCATTATCTTCTATACTAATTAGCTGAGGTCTATTGTTATCTAAATCAAGACCTTCTAATACAGATAATTCCGCCCCCTCTACATCAATAGATAAGTAGTCTATATCCTTATTCAGAACGCCAGCAAAATCATTACATGGATTGTTTTGTAAGGTATGAGCCAGCTTTTCTACCATAACAACTATTTCTTTTTTGTCTCCCCCGTGTTTTGCTATCTCTGCGTCAATCCTGTCTTTATGTGGTTCATCATAAGTAGCAACCAGACCACTCAGACCATTTGCAGGGCCTGTGATTTGCCAAAAACGTTGGCCTCCATCAAAATTATGAGAAGCAAGATTCAAACATATATCATGCGGTCTATTAGTTACTAGAGACTCATAGATTACAGGGTGTGCCTCTATGCAGATACCCCTCCAACCTAATGCTTCACTTAATACTAAAGTATTGTTCCAGGTGATGCCATCATGCGCACCTACATCTATAAAAAATCCTGCACCCTTCTTATTCTTAAAATACTCACAAGTAAAATCAATAGGTTGCGGCCTCGTAACAGGACCATCATAAAACGCCTTGTACTTATCAAAAATTTCTGTTATCATTTTGTTACCCTGTGTGTCTCATATAAACCAGTTTCCGAACCTTGAGTAACTAACGGTGGTTCCCACCAATATACGTTCATATTATGTAGTTTCATTTGATAGTTTAACTCAAAATCAATCGGGAAAGTAAACGGGATGATAGTCGATACTATCTTTTCTGCTGCTTTCAATGTAATACAATAGGAGTCCCCACATTTACTAGCGGGATGGTCAACCTTATACACTGACTGTTGATATCTCAGTTTATCTTGTGGTATTCTTAATCCACATCCACTACCAATAAAGATAAAATCCCAGTCTTTAGGAGTGTCACTTATCAATCTATTGAATGAATATTCAAAATCATGAACTAGGATAACATCGTCTTCAAAAATCAAACATTTTTCATATCTGTTCACTACAATGTCGTGCCATATTGCAATATTCTTATGCATAACAGAGATATCGCCGGTAGTAAGTTGTCTAAACGGAGAATATGGAATGACTTTATTATTCCAGGTTTCTTCATCTGTAGTACACAATGCGTGTAGTGGTTCTGACTCCTCCCATTGTAAAAGAAAAGGTATATGTTCTAATATCCTCTTTTTACGCTCAGTCAAAGGAGAGTAATGAATCATATATGTTCTATCAACATCTAACATAAAACAGTTTCCTCTATAAATTTCAATACGTTTTGTGGTAAGACATTACTGGGTATTTTATCGTTGGGGAACCGTGGCTCATTAACCATCTCTAGGTATAGAGCATCGTTCTGGTCTATCTCAATTACTCTGTCTAATAGGTCTTGCCCTGATAACTTATTAGCATTAATAAAAGCCTTCTCATTAAATTCTTCCGTTACTCTATTTGCCCCCCAATATATAGGAAAACTTCGCACACTCAAGGGATGAATCATCTTTTCAGTAGTGTATCCGTCCGATTGACTATTCTCTGCTGCTATTGTAAACTTAAAGCTAGAGATAAAGTTTAGCTTTTGTTTCTGGTCTCCTCTGCCTTCTACTCGCTCGTCTGTATTATTTCGCAGACTACCAGGACATACTACTGACTTGTATTGCTCGATAGTATCTAATATGTTAATACGTTCACCAGAAGTATTGGAAAACAAAAAATTACAAAACCTATCTTTCCTCTGATAACGATATGATGCTGTATTGTATATGGCTGGTAGTGGAACTAAATGCGATGGGTCTCTATTTATATTGGGTGCTACATCAAACCAATTCGTATAAAAGGCCCATAAGGGAAACCTATAATTCCGTACATCATCACTATAATCAAATGAGAAAGCTATATCCGCCTTACCAATGCTATATCGAGGGTATTGTATCGGCTCCTGGCTGTCAAAGTTAGGAGATACGTTTTCTCCTGTGAAAAATACCTTTCTACATATATGATTATTATACCTTGATAACTCATTCCGTTTTGCATAATCCACCGAGAAAAACACTAAATCAGGGTCATTCTCATTGATTTCCACCCTATACTTAGTTTTCAATAAGTGAAAGAAATAGTTATCTGTTTTGTTGAAATTTGGCCAGAAATCTACAAAATTTATTCTAAGCATTAGCGTCGAGTCCTATGGTGGTGTATAACTTGAGGCAAATCATCTTCGTCACGACGAATTATAGGACCATCTATATAACCCATAACTCCGGTTTCTTTCATAGCTGGAGATTCTTTTCTATACCGTGGGTCGTCAAATTCGTTTCCAAATTGTGTCAAGTCTTTTAATAACGATACGTTATAATGTCTACTTAATAAGCTAAGTACACTTTGGTCTGCTCTATGGTCTCTAAATACGGGATAGTTATCTAAGCCACAAGTATTAGGCATATCAGTAGCTATACGTGGGTCTGTCATATACTCAAGCCACTCACTTAGAAAATCTAATACAAAATCTGTCTTTCTACATAGAACAAATGAGGCACAGAGATGTTCAGTTTTGGTATAGGCCAGACTATCCATATCCATAAGATGAAAGCAGTCTCGTTTAGTCCAGGTTTCATTTAATTGATTGCTTCTAAACAATATCAAGCCATTTTTTTCTTTCTTACATACATCAAGATAAGGCTTCATGCTGTCAATAAAAGTACAACCAGCATCACAATAAAATATTATATCGTCGTCATGGGCTTGTTGTATGGCTTGAAGTATAACATATGGTTTCCATATGCAATACCCTGCAAATCGTGTTTGATTCAATATACCAGAATTTTTATCTTGAAAATCGGCATCAATTGACGACCTAACATATTCAATTACTTTGTCAAAGCCTCCTACGGTTAGTCCACTAGCACTACTGTCTTTTCTAGACTGAAAATATGTAAGGTCTGCGTAGTTAATTAATATATTCATTTTGTTTATTCAATACCCCATAATCCTTTCCCATGCAAGTATGATTGACTAAATTTCTGTATGTCTCCTGCCTCCCTATAAGGTTCAGCGTAATGACAGTCTAATGACTTAATTTCGGCTCCATAATGTTGCATATAATTATAATAGATTCTACATGGGTCCATAAGAATCAAACCATTATGTGAAGGCTTTTCTATACATTGTATATTAATATCTTCATCAAAATGAAAGTTACAAAGCTGAAATATGTTATCCACCGACGACATCATTAGATTGTCATATATTCTATCCGGGTAATAGGCGGGTGGCATGTTTTGGTGCCAAAATGTTTGTTGGTTGAAACAATAGTCTGGTAGCTGTCTGAAAAAAATTAAATCAGGGCGAGTGGAGATAACTAAATCAAAATCGGGTAAACAATAGTATCCCATTGCAGCATGATGTATAGCAGACTCTTTTACGTGATATCTAAGGAATGAACTAGAAATTGAAGCTGAAAAATATTTTATGTCGCGGTAGGGTTTAAAACAATCCGAAAGATTATTTAAAAACCCAGCATAATTAAAAAGCCTGACATACTCTGTTTGTAACTTTGCTTTAACATAGTCTATATCGAGGACTTCATCGGGATTATCAACCTCACTAGGATATAAAGAACACCCACGATTATCCCAAAAGCAACCAACTGTGGTAACATCAAAGGTTTGAGAAAATTTCTTCCAACTCTTTTGGACATTTTTAAAATCAAAGGTACGTAGTTGTCCTGCTAATAATAGTAGTATCTTCTTCATAAGCCTCTCGTAAACAATTCAAAGTTTAATGACTCGATGTTAAAATTATTCCATATATTGTAATAAAGTTCGGTTGTCAACTCCAGACTACTAAACTCTGACCAGTCGTTGATTATCAATAAGGGTATACCTAATTTCTTAAACTCATCAGCCATCACAGACTGAGTGACTATAGGTACAGCCTTCATATAAAGAGCCTCCCAGGTCTTATGGCAGTCAATTCCATTTCCATTTGGGGAGATAACAAAATATGAGGCAGCCATATCTCGTAAGTAATCTTCTTGTGTCTCCTTAGTAAATCTGTTATGGGCGTCAGGATTGGTAAAATCAGGGTATTTAGTACATTTAGTTGTAATCTCTGAACCAAGGTTATATAGACAATGACTCCTTTCCTCTAGATTGGTGGCGAGATTAAAATTAACGTAGACTATATTCTCTTTGGTTGAGTGAAATATCTTTTCAGTAACTATCTTAAAAAATCTATCCGTGTTTCCATGTTCCCATTTGGGATTCGCTATTCCAATAGGTAATGGAGATACTAAAGAATTGACGCTATTTAAATTTTGAGCATACCAATGTCGCAATTGCGGTAAGCTTTCTAATACAAAGAATGTGTCACATATACCTATATCCGAATTATGAGTAAACAACACAAATCTATTTGGTAATACAATCTCTTTATTTTGTATAGCATTTATAAGACGGAGTAAATATTCGGTTTTGCAGAACACATAGTCATTATCTATATCTTCGTTTACTTCAAAAGCAAAGTGGTGATTCTGGGCACTAGTATATTCACCAATCCTATATCTACAGTGTTTCTTAAAATAGCTCCCAGATATAAAATCCATTATGACACCTTATAAAAATCTCTTAACAATACACTATCTCGTAGTCTGTCGTAAACCCACGGGAATGACTTGAGTATAAAATCTAGATACTGACCTCTACAATCTATAGGTTCTCCTGCCCAGTTGTTAAACCCATACTCGCTAACCTTTGGAAATATTATATTAGCCCAGGCTGATAATTCGACTGAGCCTAGCATCTTCCGACTACAAACATGACACGGAAACTCTTGTTCATTGTTTTGGAAATATGCCATACAGTCATAAAAGTATTCTTCGGTATAAGTATGGTTAGAAGTAAAAGTGTCAATCAATAAGTCCTGCTCACAAGCATAACCCCTATGGGTGCGACTAAAGTATTCTGTAAACGAGCTTCCCTTAATCTCGTCAGGAACCAATGAGGGTCTAAAACTAGAAAGTCCAGCGAGCATCTTACACCCGCCACCGTAATGATTTGGGTGTGTCCTGATTACTCCGACTCCCATGTTGGATTTTTCAAAACATTTCATATATTGATACTCTACAATAGTAGGTAAAGAATCTATATCTCTAGTATGTAGTATACTTACATCATCATACCACAAAGGCATAAACCTAAGAGAGGCTGGTTCTGTGTATTCATAATCAAAATCAATCTGCTTTATTTGGAAACTGCCGGGTCGAAACTCCTCTAATATCTCAAACATCCTATATAAAGGATTATCTAGTACGTTGGGTGTTATATATACCCTGGTGATATGGTCTGGATATAACAGATAATTTGTGAGAAGTACCGCAGGTAAATTAAAATAATACCTATCTATCTCACTCTTATATGTATCCCACGTTCTATGTTTGGGCATTACTTTAGGTTCAAAAAATGAATAAGATAATAGCTTCATTGTCCTATCTTCTGTAAGTAGAAATTTTGTATATCTCGTACTTCTTGAAGATTCCTTTCCATGTTATCAGGCTTAGTTGACATTCCCTTGGGGTTCCTATAGTATATCCCTAGCTTCTCTGGAATCAATTGCATCTTCATTCCACCCATAGCACATCTTAACCAAAAATCCCAATCGCTGCCTGAGATGTATTTTTCTTCTTCAAAGTATCCAAAAGTATCATGTAGGGAGCGTCTCCATAGAGGATGGCAATGTGGTAGGTTTCCTTGTAATAATCTTTCAATCGAAAATTCTCCGGTCGGATATATCATTCCGGCAGCATTTATACTTCTATATGGAAAGGCAGGAGCTTGTGTTACTACATTATAACAATAAGCAACATCAATATCGGAATGTTCGTCTAGTAAGTTGGTAAGTCGTTCTAAAAATGAGATTGCCAGCCCATCATCTACGTTTGCGTTGGCTATATACTCGCTCTGACTATCTCGAATCATCCGATTCCAGCATCCATAGATTCCAGGGTCTTTATCTAGCCGTACATATTTTATATTAGGAAATGAATA
>SDBT01009787.1_pt1 | contig 15516 bp, 14 predicted proteins | sample 2277101 | NCBI WGS metagenome assembly SDBT01 (sample SAMN10404973, study PRJNA504765) | marine sediment metagenome | isolation source: marine sediment core GS10_PC15, 103 cmbsf | place: Arctic Ocean: Southern Knipovich Ridge | collected 2010 | reverse complement strand
GTATTAAACAGGTACCTGGGATTGCTGAGGTTCGAATAGATCCAAAAACTAATACTCTAATTCGCGAGGGAATTCCAAGTATAATGAATCCCATGGATAAAAATGGCATAGAAACGGCTTTAAATATTAAATCGATGCGTAGCGGTGAAATTATTGCATTGAGTATGGGTCCACCTCAAGCAGAGGAAGTCCTTCGTGAAGCTCTAGCGATGGGTGCTGATAAAGCGTATTTATTGACCGATAGAGCATTTGCGGGAGCAGACACCTTAGCGACATCTCATACATTAGCGTTAGCAATTAAAAAAATGTTACAAGAATCTGGTAAAGATGAAAATTACTTAGTTATTTGTGGTACACAAGCAATCGATGGAGATACAGCTCAAGTAGGACCTGAATTAGCTGAAGAATTAGACATACCACAGATTACTTATGTCCAAAAGTTGGAGTTTCTGGATGATAATACAATAAGAGTTGAAAGAGTATTTAGAACTGAAGAGATGGTGATTATTGATACAAAATTACCCGCATTAATTTCAGTATTAAAGGAGATAAATTCTCCCCGATATCCATCCATGCTTGGAGTAGTTGATGCCTATAACAAAAAAGAAATTGTATATTTAGATGCTGAAGCCTTGGAAGCTGATAAATCACTTCTAGGCTTACTAGGATCTCAGACAGAGGTTTGGAAAATATTTGTTCCAGAACGAAAAGGAGAACATATTCAAATGTCTGGATCTATAGATGAAATGGTTCATGAGCTTTGTCAAAATTTAAAGGAGGATAAAATCTTTTAAACGGAGGGAAAAAAATGAGTATAAGAGTAGATGACGAATTATGCACTGGATGTGAGACCTGTTTAGCCAATTGCCCTTATGGTGGCATCGAAATTGTCAATGATAAAGCATGTATTACAGAAAATTGTAACTTGTGTGGCGCATGCGTAGAAGGATGTCCTACCGAAGCTATAATCTTAGAACGGGAAGAATTTAAAGTTAAAAAAATGGATATTTCTGAATATAAAGGAGTATGGGTTGTAGCAGAACATTATAAAAATAAAATTCATAATGCGGCATACCAATTATTGGGAAAAGGTCGCGAACTAGCTAATATCTTAAAAGTAGATTTAACCCTGGTGCTTTTGGGATATAATTTCGAAAATAAACTTGAAGAATTTGGAAACTATGGAGCAAATAAGGTGATATATGTAAGGTCAAAAATACTTAAGAATTACTATTCTGACCTCTATGTTAAAACTTTAACAGAATTAGTCCAAAACATTAAACCAGAGATAATTTTAATAGGGGCAACACCCACTGGCAGAGATTTTGCTCCTCGAGTCGCGAAGAGACTTAATGCAGGTCTTACGGCAGATTGTACCGGATTAGATATTGATTCTGAAACGGGTAATTTATTACAGACACGCCCCACATTTGGGGGAAATATAATGGCAACAATTCGAACCCCTAATAGTAGACCTCAGATGGCCACTGTAAGACCAGGTATATTTAAAACTCCTGAGAAAACCAATAATAAAGCTGAAATAGAGATAGTTGACTATGATTATAACGAAAAAGATTCTGTAACGAAAATAGTGAAAATAATTAATCGAGAAAAGACAAAAGTAAACCTTGAAGACGCTGAAATTATTGTTACTGGAGGAAGAGGTGTGGGTTCAAAAGAAAATTTCAAAATTATTAAGGATTTGGCTGAAGTCTTAAATGCTGAAGTAGGAGGTTCAAGAGTTACAGTTGAGTTGGATTGGATTGAACATGATCGCCAAGTAGGTCAGACAGGCAAAACAGTTTCACCAAAATTATATATGGCTTGTGGAATATCGGGTGCAATTCAACATGTAGTTGGAATGCAATCCTCTGATATTATTGTTGCGATTAATCGAGATCCAAATGCTCCAATTTTTAAAGTGGCACATTATGGCATCGTTGGGGATCTTCATAAGGTCATTCCAGCACTGATAGAAGAAATAAAAAAAGTCAGAGCTGAAGAGACCATAGGAAAGTAAGTAATATTCAAATATTTTTTTCTAGTTTTAAGGTTTTTTAAAAATTTAGTTTCATGTATTGAAAAGTTTCTTAAATAAACTAAATTAGGTACAATTAGTCTGTATTATATATTCAAGCAATTAAATATAAGATTAATAGATAAACTTAAATAAGGGATTCACCTTAAATACCTTATGACAAATATTACTTTTAGTGTTGATGATGATCTTCATAAGAAAATGAAGCAATATCCAGAAATTAAATGGACTGAAATCTTACGTCAGTCTATAGTGAAATACCTTAAAAAAGTGGAAGAAATGGATGTCATATCAATTGGAAACTTCAGAAAACGATTAAATCCAGATTTGATAAAAAAAGTTAAACAATTAGAAGAAGAAGAAGAAAAATCGTTTTATAAAGAAGCTAAAAAAATGGAACAAGAAAGATTAAATCATTTAAAAGAATTAGAACGGAGCACAGAAAAGTAATGTGGTTATTAGATACAAATGTACTAATTTTATGTAATAAATTAAAAAAAAATCCATTCAAGGAGGAACTTACATATACAACTATCCTATCACTTATTGAATACCCCATAGCTTCACAATTTGAAGAGATTTCGATAATCTATCCTTCGACTATTCATTATGAACAAGCTTTTAAAAATGCAATACTATTAAGAGAAAAAGGTACTCCGATACCTACGATTGATATATTGATTGGAACTATTACAGTAGAAAAAAATCTCATATTAGTGTCTGATGATTCTCATTTTGAATATCTTCAGGAAGCAGAACCTCGTTTAAAAATCATTAATTCAGACACATTTATCAAAAAGGTTAAATAGAAAAGTAATTATTCTTTTTTTTCCAAATTTATTTTCGATGTTCAATTAATCGTATGATTAATTTTAAACTAGATACACAAATCTTACTAAATCCTTAGAAAAATTATAAAAAAAAAGAGTAATGGAATGCTTGTGAAAAAATCACTTAACTCATGAATTAAACTTAGTGGAGGAATAAATTATGGGCTAATTACAAACATTCCACTACGGTTTGAAAAAAAAATCTTTTTCAAATATATAGATAGTCACCTACCTATAAAAATTTTACTGATGAATCTTCAATTTCTTCCTTGCTTGATTTGAGTGTTCAATTAAGTAGCTTGGTATATGATATTCTATGGATTAGAAATCTTTCCAAATAAAATACTTTTTACTTGTAGAAATAAATGTGAAAAAAACGCATAATTTTAATGGAAAAAAAAATCTGATCTTGAATTTAGTAAAAATAAAAATGAAAAAAATGCATAAAATTATCCCATTTGATAAAAATATATTCTCAGTTTTGTGTATAAAAACTGAAATGACATTAGTTTTATTAAGCCATTGATATGGACGATCTTGAATTAAAAAAGGGAAGACGTTTAATTCTTCCAAATATTAAACCTTTTAGCTATGTTCTCAAGATATTCAAGGCAGTATACTTATTATTAGAAAATTAAAGAAAAATAAAAAAGAAAATTGGCACTTTATGTCTCTTTTAATATCTTTTTAACTACGTTTCTCGCCCCTAAGGAAGCCCCTGCTACACCTCCTCCAGATTCACTATATGCACCAATATACCAGAGTCCTCTAATAGGAGTACGATGGGGTGGGTTTTGTTCTCCCATAATGGGAGCGGTTCCTCCGAAACTATGACGAACAACATTGATGCGCTTTTTAAAATCATCGGGGGTCATGGTAACTCTTACTTCAGAACCCTCGTATAATCCAGGAATTATTTTTTCAGCTTCCATAATTAATTTTTCCGCCATTTCTTCTCTTTTTTCTTCCCAAGTTCCCTCTTTTAATTCATGAGGACAAACAGTATAGATGGTAACTGCATGTTTGCCTGGAGGAGCCATATCAGGTGAATGCATAGAAGGAATGTATATCAAAAACCCTTCTTTACCCTCATGATAAATCCCTTCCCGCATCTGTCCCATAGATTTTTCAATATTATATGTGAGGTAATAATAACATAAAGCTGCTCGTTGAGATTTTGAAGGATCAAAATCGATTCCTAAGTGCACCATAAAAACAGATTCCATCAACCTTTTGGTTTCAATTTGTTTTATAAGTTCCTCTGGTAAATATTCCTTTCCAACCAGATTGAAAAAGGTATTGAACATACCTCCACTTGCTACGACCAAATCAGCGTTTATAGAATCTCCATTTTCAAGTTGAACTCCTTTAACTTGATTGTTCTCAATTATGATTTTTTGGACTTTGCTATTAATATGAATTTCACCTTGATTATCGGTGATATAATCTGCAAATACTTTTACTAATTCCCCACAGCCGTTTTTTATATAGTTATATACGGGTAGCATCCCCCATTTGGTCTTTGTAGGGATTCTTTTATCAAAAGCGGTTTCAATATTAATAAAAGGTACACCAAGTCCAGGAAATTCACTTGGCTTTGTGACAATATCTGCCAAAATTCCTGTAAAAACTGCTTTCAACTTAGGATTCTTAAAATAATAATCTAATACTTCTGCAGCGCTCCAATTGGCAAATTTTTTAACTTTTAGGAATTTATAGAAGAGCTTCATTTTAGTCGACAGGGCTTTTAATCCTTTTAAAAAGGGTAATTCATTCATTAGATATCCAAGTTCAACTATTTTATCGTAAAATTCATAATATCTGTCTAAACCCTCACTATCTTCCGGAAATAACTTTTTAAAGTATTCCCTCCTCCAATATGGACCTTTATATTCTTCTTGACGCCATACTTGAAAATCAGGAAAAGATTGTCCTCGATCCTCATAAATTAGCGTAATTTTATCTGTTAATCCTAGTTCCGCAAGGATTTTACCTAGACTCTCATGAGGAGCGATGCCTCCTAAAAGAAGAGGTCCAATATCCCAAGCAAATCCCTTTTCATGAATAGTAGCAGTAACACCCCCAATTTCGGAAAATTGTTCATACATGATAACTTTATGGCCCTCACGAGCCAAATATGCTCCTGCGGTTAAACCTGCTATTCCAGAGCCGATTATAACGACTTTCATTATTTGGTTTCACCATAAATATTAATTTTAGTTACATTATTTGAATAAATATCATTTTCTTATTAAATGATATTAATGAGTTGTTATTTGAATTCTGAATTAATTAGTTAAGTACAATAATTTTAAATTTGCGTGAACTATTTATTCTTTATCCAAAAAAATAAAATAATGGCTATAATTTAGTATAAATTTAGGGTGGTAAAAAAAATGGCAAAAGATAAACCCCATTTCGTCCCACTAATAGGAAATGATACGGATTATGTTGGTAGGTCACCATGGGATTTTTATAGTTGGGGTCATATAGATATGGGCATAGCAGCGTTTTCATTATTGTCATTGATAATTACGATTAGTGAATGGATGTGGGGACCTGGTAATGCAATGATTGACTGGTGGATGATAATGGTAGTTGTCTTCATTTACGCTCTGGTATGGGAATTTGTAGAAAACGTCATATTATGGAGATTGGGCTGGAAATTTGAAGATAGAAGAGATTCTTGGCCAAATTTCATTTGGGATGTGATTTTTGTAATGTTAGGGGGTGCTGTGATGTGGCTATGTAAGTGGTTAATCATGGATCTCTCGGGACAATTAGGAAGATACTTTTATATAACTGCTGGGATTTCATTTGGAGTAGTTTTACTCGCGTATTTTATAGGTTATATAGGTACTTATAAGAAGAAAAAATAACTTATCATATGATATAGAGTTATTTTAATAATATTTTTATTCTTTACATTCAATTGCCTCAAATGGACAGATTTTAATGCATACTTCGCAACCTGTACATTGATTTTCGATAATAGAGACTTTTCCATCTTCAAGAGTCAATGCTGGACAGCCAAAATTCTTGATACATATCATACAATTATTGCATTTATCTGGATCTATCTGAACAGGGTCCTTTCGAATAGACCTATCATATAAACAGCAAGGATAGCGTGATATAAGCACTCTTGGTCCTTTAGTATTAACTGCCTCTTCTATAGCGTTCGTTATTTCCTCCAAATCATGAGGATTTACAATCCAAAGGTGATCTTCTTTGACTCCTGCACCACGTACAATGGATTCTATCGGAACTTGTGTACCTGGCTCTCCAGTTATTTTAATTCCTGTACCCGGATGAGGTTGAAAACCGGTCATGGCAGTAACACTGTTATCTAGAATTATTGTTAAGACATCATTTTGATTATAGACCGCATTGATTAATCCTGGAACACCAGTGTGAAAAAATGTAGAGTCTCCGATTATGGCCATTGTAGTTCCGCTATGAAGTTTGGCAATTCCATTAGCCATACCTATAGAGGCACCCATACATATACAAGTGTCTATTGCCTCAATTGGTTTATAAAACCCGAGCGTATAGCATCCGATATCGCTTGAGTAGACAAAATTTGCCCCCAATTTCTTCTCCATGAGCTTTAAAGCATAAAATGTACTTCTATGGGAGCAACCTGGACACAGAACAGGAGGGCGTGGGGAAGCTACGTGTAATTTTTCGGTATTTACTGGTAAATCAACAAATGGATTAGGAATATCATAAAATTTACAGAATCCCTCAATCACTTTTTGAAGGTTTAATTCTGCATTTCTTTGAAAATACTTTTTGCCCTGAATTTCTAATCTTACATCTAATTCAAAGGCTAATTTTTTAGCAAAATCTTCTAAAAATGGATCTAATTCTTCAACAATTACTACTCGTTCAGAATTCTCAAAAAGATTTTCAATGAGCTTTTCAGGTTGCGGAAAGACCATACCTAACTTTAAGACGTTAGTTTTATTCATAATATTTAATTTGATTAAAGCATCATTTACATATGAATAAGGTATTCCTGCCGATATTACTCCTATTTTAGCTCCATCTCGTAATTTTAATTTAGTAAAAGGAAAGGTATTTGAAAATTGCTTTATTTTTTCATATCTTTCCAAGAGTTTTAGTCGGTATATTCTAGCATTGGAAGGTAGAAATGTCCATCTCATTCTGTCCTTATCAAAATCATAATTCCGATCATCAAAATTTTTTATTTCACCTAAGACTAGATCACCGCGAGCATGATTTAAACGAGTTACAGTTCTCATCATTACCAAAGATTCATAATCTTCAGAAAAATCGAATGCATATTTAATCATATCTTTAGCTTCTTGGATATTAATTGCTTCAAAAACAGGACAAAGAGAATGAAGTCCATAATATCTGTTGTCCTGTTCATTTTGGCTAGAGTAACAATTAGGATCATCAGCAGATAACACCACAAATCCTCCGTGTGCTCCTGCATAAGTACCTGTCATGAATGCATCAGCAGCAACATTTAATCCTACATGCTTCATACAAGCAAAAGCTCGAGCATTGCACATGGACGCTCCAAGTGCCACTTCAAACCCTACAGCTTCATTCGTGCTCCATTCAATTTCGAAACTTGGATGATATTTATGAATATGTGCTAGAGTCTCCATAATTTCTGAAGAGGGTGTACCAGGATATCCTGATGCAACCTTTACTCCTGCTTCAAAAACACCTCGAGCTAAACCTTCATTTCCTAAAACAACGCCTTTTTCTCCTGGTTTATCTAATGCGTAAAATGGGATGCTCATCCTTTTTTCACCTTTAGTTTTATTTATAAGAATAACACTTAAACAGTTAAAATTAGTTTAACGATTTTTTAATCCAATTTCAACTCCTTTTTTAAAAGCTTTAACATTGACCTCTAAAGCCTTTTTAGGAATAAACTTTTTTACATTTTCTAACATTATTTCTGTAGTAAGAGGAATCCTTTCAACTCCAGCTAAGACACCTAATAAAACTACATTTGCAGTTAAGATATTACCACATTCAAGAGCAATTTTATTTGCATCTAGAACGATTACATTATCGGTTACCGCTATCAAATCTTCCTCAATTAATGCAATCTCTGGATATTCCCATTCATTATATGCTTCAATGGCTCCAAATGGACATACTTTATCTATAATGCACTGAATACACCCTGTACAGGATTCTAAAACGCGATTATATCCATTTATAACAACTCGGGTGGGTCCCTTCATTAATGTAAACTTATATTTATTACTTGCTTCTAAAAATACTTCATTTGGAATGCAATGAGCAACACAATTCCCACATCCTACACATTTGTTTCCATCGATTTTTAAAGACCTATGAGTTAGAACAGAAGGAGGAACAACTGAATTTATAGAAGTAATAATAAGAGTATCTTTACTTGCATAAAATAGATTTCTAAGTGCTTCAGAGATCTCAAAAGCAATGAGAACATCTAAATCACCATGTATCATAAAAGGGCCTTCAAGAGTTTTTCCAAATCTCAAATAAGATGATACAGAACCTCCTCTCTGACTCATACCATGAGTCTCGGCAGTTCTTACTTTAAAACCTTCTTGTAAAGCAGACCATCCTAAGATTGTAGAAGCACGAATTGTCCCCATACCTCCAATCCCAACGACAATTAGTTGATAATCTCTCTTATGATTCGTTATTGTATTTACCCTAAAGATTTTTTTATCGATATTAACGTATAATCAGCTTTTTAATTATTAAATTATTAATTATTTTTATTTTTATTTCTTCTGAAAATAAAGTAATAGTAAGAAGTTAGTTATTAATTTGGCAAAAAAAGTTTTAATAATTCAAATAATATTTACCTTTTTCGAAAAAGAGTAAATCAGAGTCTAATAAAGGCTTAACGAATTCAATTAGGCTATTATGAAATAAATTATGTTCTTTAACATTTTCACATGGCCATAAATTCTCTATTCTATTGTCTAAAGTATCTAAATTTACATGATGTACAATACATTCTGGCAATAAATAATTGCCATCAAGTAAATATCTATGATAAGACACCCATTCAGGATGCTGAGCAAGATATTTTTCCATTACATAACGATGTTCTGCCATAGTACTATGTCTTTTTAATTTTCGTGCAAATGGATTACTATATTCTCTTGGTAATTTTATATAGACATGAGATTGTCCTGAAGGTCTTTTCTTGAGAGTTCGATATTTACCCCAGTAATTTTCCTTTGTAATTCTATGTTTTTCCCATCTCCAACGATATGCTGACGTTTCAGAAATATTACATAATTTTCCTAAACGAGCATCTGTCATATTAAATCTTTTATCGTTGACGATACACTCGACCCACCCTTTATGTACATATAGAGGATTTTCTGAGGAACAATCAGAATATGGGTCTAAAACAATTGACCTTACTGGATGTCCAGATTGTCTATATATTACTATCCAATTATCTGAAACTTCACTCCAATTGATTTCCTTTAAAGTAATCCTTACCTTGTTTATATCATCGTAATTAATAAGTTCTATTGGTCTAATCATTTGTTCAATATCGAATCTACCTAACATTCTGAAATCAAAATTATCTCTCAAATAGTATTTTCCCTTATCGAAATTAATTTGCCCTAATTTTATTAATCCGTTTAAAGAGTTATTTAGACTCTGTTTGGAAAGGGCATGTTCCGATTTATTTTTATATACCCATAAATTTTGTATTCCATTCTCAGATCTACGTAAGTTTATATGATGGACTTCGCATTCTGGTTTAAGATATTTCCCATCTATGAGATAAATTTTAGATAATTCAAGATTTTCTTTTAAATAATTTTCCATTACGATAATATGCTCCGCTCGTAATATCCTATCGGATTCAAGATAATTAAGATAAGGAGGGCGATATTCTGGAGGCATTAGTAAAATAATATAACCATGTGAATTTTCTCTGCGATATTCAAACTCTTTTGCATTAATCTTTAATATATTTCTCCATTTATGAATTGTCGAACCAGATAAATTACAAATTTTCCCTATTGTTGGATCACTTAATTCAAGATTAGTATAAAGATAATTTAACCATTCTTTATGGCGATATAAAGGATTTTTTTCTGAACAATCTTCATAAGGATTAAGATCAATTAATATTTTCTTACTAAAGCCATCTTTTTGATATCTAACTACCCAATCATCTGAAATTTTATACCATTCACAACTTTTAATTTTATCTTTAATAGTTACCAAATTTTCTTCCTCCTCATTAACATCATTCTGCTCTGCTGTGTTTATTAGAACGTGTTTATTAGAAAATCTAATACAACATGATTTAGAATTTTTATAATTAGAAAATTTGTCTGTTCCGCAATAATAATTATCTCGTTTATAGCTCATTTTATACACTTAAATTTAAGTTCTAAATACACCTAGTTTCGAGTATTTATATTTTTTTATCAAAATAAAAGAAAAAATATTTTCTAATTATAAAAATTCTTATTCACCGATTCTTAATTATAAAGTAAAAGTAAGATTACCTATTTATCATTTAGGAGGGAGTAAAATTATTGAATCGGTTATAGAGACAATAACTATATATTTTCAATCCCAACGCATAAAGCATTATAATTTTCCTTTTCAGAAAGTAATTTTCCACTCTTAAGATTCCCTTCATCATTAGTATCAATTGCCATAAATTAGAACCCTAAACTATGATATAATGTAAGTTGGTTAATGCTAAATAATCTTGATATCCGTTTTGTAAGATTAATTAACAGTAATTACTTTGTTTTTGGTGTGTTTTGTTATCTTTCCAATATTAAGTGCTAGCTGAATAACTCGCGATAATACAAGTTTGGAGGATATTTCCTCATATTCTAATAATGAAAGAAAAAATATAAAATAACCATAAAATTATTTTAAAATCAAATATTCACAATTATAATATATTCTGTTTAGATTTCCGAAATATATTTTTATAATTATTAAATTTTTAAAAAGAATAACTTTATAGTTACAGTTAACTACTCGAGAAAGGTTAAAATGACATTAACTCAAATTTCTGTACGGCTTCCAGATAGCCCTGGAGAACTGTTAAAATTTACGCAAATGCTTCATAATAATAAAATTAAGATTAGATCAATAACAGTCTCTCAAATTCCTGGATTATGTTTGTTCATAGTTGATAGACCTGAAGAATGTATTAGCATCCTAAAAAATAAAGATTATGATGCTGATTCTAAAGACGTTGTCGGCGTCTTACTGCCCCATAATCCAAGTAGTTCAGTTGAAATAGAAAAAGTCGCGAAAATTTTAGCTGATAATGAAATCAACATAGATTTTTTGTATAGCAGTTTCATAAAGAAGACAAACGTTATGATCATACACGTAAGTGATATACAAAAAGCAAGAGAAGCCCTAACTTCTAATGGAGTATATTTATATAAGGATAACTATTCTTAATTAAAATATTCATCCTTAGTTTAGAATATTTGTCTTAAATTGACAAGTACCCCTGGTTGATTTGGTAGGAACACGCTAATTTGTTTTAACACCATTTTTTTCCCTCCAAAATTATTTTGAATTTTAAAAAAATTTTTAACACTTTTTTATTTCTCCTCTATACATTTTTAGTTCTTTTATCAATTACATGTTTAGCTTTGCCTTCACTTCTAGGTAATATACCTGGTCCAACTAATTCTACATTCGCTTTTACTTGTAATGCAGTATATAATTTAGCCTCAATTGTACCTTTGAATTTCTCTAAAACTTTCATTTCATTTGAAAACGTATCTGGAGTCAATTCAACTTGTACTGCCAATGAATCAACAATATCTCTGTCAATTATAATTTGATAATATCCCGCTACTCCAGGAATTTGCATTAAAGTATGTTCTATTTGTGATGGAAAGACATTAATACCCCGAACAATTAACATATCATCAGCTCTTCCAGATACTTTACTCATTCTTCCGCATGTTCTTCCACATACGCATTTTTCCTTAGTAAATGTAGCCATATCATAACTGATATATCGCAATAATGGAATACCTGTTTTTTCAAGTGTTGTAAATGCTAATACTCCCTCTTCACCCTCTGCAACAGGCTCATAAGTATCTTTATCTAATACTTCAACAATGAAAAAATCCTCCCAAATATGCATTCCATTCTTTTCCTCACATTCTACTGAAACTCCTGGACCATAAATTTCGCTTAATCCATAAATATCATATGCATCTATCTGAAGAACATCTTCTATTGTTTTTCTTAGGTTATCAGACCAAGGTTCAGCGCCACATATCGCTTTTTTTAACATAAGCTTCTCTACATCGATTCCCAACTTCATAGCATATTCAGCAATGTAGAGAGCATAACTTGGAGTACATGTAAGTACCGTTGAACCGAAATCCTGCATAATCATTAACTGACGTTCAGTATTGCCTCCCGAAATGGGAATTACAGTACAGCCGACTTTTTCGGCTCCTGCGTGAAATCCTAGCCCGCCTAGCTCGTGCTAGCTCGTCTAGCCCGCCAGTGAATAATCCATACCCATAAGCATTCTGGACTATATCCTCTTTAGTAATTCCAGGAGCAACAATAGTTCTGGCCATTATTTCCAGCTCCGACAGAATCAGTCGGAGTTTCTGTCCAATCGTCTATATCTTTTCTAGTATAGGAAACTTCAGTTTCCTACATTTCTAGTATAACTGACGACTGTAGGCTTCCCTGTTGTTCCTGATGAAGCATGGATTCTTATAATCTCATCCATAGGAACTGCATTTAATCCAAAAGGATAATGATCTCTTAAATCTGTCTTATATGTAAGAGGTAATTTTGCAATATCTTCCGCGCTTTTAATGTCAGAAGGTTTAATCCCCATCTCATCAAACTTTTTATGGTAGAAGTCAACTTTTTCATACACATAATTTGCTAATTTTTTTAATTTCTCACCCTGAAGTTTTTCTAATTTATCTCGGGGCATTGTTTCTGCTGATTTATTCCAATATATCGTCATTTTTTCTTCCTTTTCATTAATAATTAATTTATCCATTAAATGAAAAAAGATAACATATTTCACTATTAAACTTTTTTCTTTTTTTGATTATTAATTATTGTATGAATCGCTCGCATGCTTTTATCGCGTATTCGTGCTAATAACAGGAATTAAAATAAAAAAATATTTTAAATTTTAAAATAAAATTTAAAATAAAATGTGGGTAAATCAGCAGGAGTTAATTTTTCATCAAGATTTTTTATTCTTATAATAATTATTGTGCTGCTGCTGAAATTGGGATTAATGTTGCTCCAACTTTTTCTGCACCATAATGGAATCCAAGACCTCCATTGTCTAAAATAAACAATATTTTTTTTTATAATATTGTGCACTATAGCTAAGTTCTTTATATGCTTTATCAGAATTAATAGCCTTATTTGCTAATCTAATATATATAAGAATCTTTTTTTCTATTTTTTTTTCCCATTCAGTTAATTTATTAAAATTAAGGAATTTTATATAATCTTCCAAATTAAAGACTATAATAGTTTTTTTTTTATTAAGTCCTTTATCATCATTAATTATTTTTTGAACATATTGAGTAGTAAAGCCTTTTTCTTCCCGTAAAAGTACTATTATTAAAAATCTATCTTCACACTGATATTCTCTATAACATTTTTCTATTATATTCTGTAAATTTGATGTAATGGTAAAATCTATTAATATAATATTAATATTGAAAAAAAGGGCTTTTAAATATTTATTTTTAGAAATAAAAATTTTAAAATGTTTATCGTTTAAAATTTGAAGATCGGGAATTGTATCTATGGATTTATCATTTATAGATTTTTCATAAAAAACACTACAATTCTTTTTTTTAAGATAAACTAAAGTAAAATATTCAATTATTATATGAATTAAATTACCAATAGAAGCTATTCTATTAGCACATATTGGACACCATGAACCATTTGTATTATATTTTGATGGTTTCAAATTTCCTTTTTCTACCCACCAAATATGATTTTTTTCGCATTCAATTTCAAAAAATTTCTTAACTTTATCTTGTTTTTTCCCACCTAATCTTTTTTCTCCTTTGATAATCGTTCCTCCTTTTTCGATTACAATGTGCTCAATCTCTTTTTGATGTTCTTCAATAGACATAAATCTACAATCGGGATGAGGACACCATTGTCCTTGATTTAGATCGTCTTTCCTTTTCCAAAATTCATGTTTGTTTTTACATTTAATTAAGAAAAATAATCTCTTTTGTACTCTTTTTCCTTTTGTTATTCTAATCTCACTATCGATAATCGTTCCTCCTTTTTCGGTCACAATTTTATAGATAACACCATAAAAGATCCCCCATGTATTCTGAGAAGCTAAAAAAGTAGTTTTAACATCTGGCAAAATTTTTGATTCTATTTTTAATCCTGATAAACATGGTTTAGGATCTTGTTCAGATACTGGACAGAATTTCTCTAATTTTTTCCATACCTTCATTTCATATCAACTCCCACTATGATAATCCTGCTGTTAGTAATATCTATATATAATTTATCCTTTATAAATTTATCGAAACTAAACTTGAGAGTTAACTCCCACTATATTTTTGAGGTGACTATAATTATGGTATCGGAACCTCAGAAAGGATCAAAAATATAATACTTTATTACATATATATTAAATTTCTCAAATGTGATATCTTTATTATTTATTTTTATATATAAACCTTTTTGAAATCATGAAGAATTCTTTTTGATTCGTTTATATAGGTATATAATCTGTTGGGCTTCGATGAGTTTTTATACTTCGAAAAGGATTATAATGAAACTCTAACAGATTTAATTTTTATTTTTCCACTTGAAATTGCTAGAAGGAAAACTTGGTCAGGTGTCCAATTAAGGGTAATTAAAAGTTGTCCGTTAAAATTAAGGGAATTTTTTGAAGAAAGGCATAATAAAAAATTCTGGTGACGTAGCTCTTCTCTTTCCTTAATCATAGGTTGTAATATTTGATTTAGTAGGAAAAACGCAATCTAAGCGGAGACAATAATCTTATTGTTGACGCCATACTAGCGAAAATTTTTTACAAAAAATTAATAAAAACTTTTATAAATACTTGAATTTCAATCAATAGGTTTGTCGCTCTAATATCTTTCTGGTTAATATTTCAAATACCTCTGAAATATTCTTTCCTGATTTGGAAGAGATTTTTAAGAAATCAAATAATTTAAATTGCTCTTTATAGGCTAAAGCATAATCATCGGAAACAAGGATATGACTTATTAAATCAGTTTTTGTCCCTACAAATAAAATAGGTAAATTTGGGTCTTCCTTACGACAAATGTCTACCCATTGTGGTAAATTTTCTAATGACATCGGTCGAGTTAAATCAAACATTAAAATTAATCATTTAAAGGATTTTTAAAATATTAAAATTGTAATATGAATTTAATAAAATATAAGGCAAAAATATCTGAAAGGCAAAAAGAAATTTTGAAGGTTTTATAAAAACGGTTTGATTAAGAGCCATGAGAATAGAATTCGAGCTTCATTGCATTAACTATGTCTGATTCATCTAAGAACCCGACAATTCTTTGTTTTTCATTGTCTTTCACGATGGCAACATGAGGTCGATGATCCATTTGATTGAATTTTCTCATA
>SDBT01009786.1_pt1 | contig 15517 bp, 11 predicted proteins | sample 2277101 | NCBI WGS metagenome assembly SDBT01 (sample SAMN10404973, study PRJNA504765) | marine sediment metagenome | isolation source: marine sediment core GS10_PC15, 103 cmbsf | place: Arctic Ocean: Southern Knipovich Ridge | collected 2010 | reverse complement strand
CTTCCCAAGCTGCCCCCAGTCTACATCCAGATCCAACTCTTCGAGACGCGAATTCCTGCCCAGTACGATCTCATCAGTTGTTGACGGCTGGCCATCACTTCTTATCGCTATTTTGACCTCGCCCGTCTTCTTCAGGTGATACTGCAACTCGGTGGCGGCAGCTCTCACAATACCCGATGGGCTTCCCTTGATGACGATATTGAACGTACTCTTCTTATCCTTGTATATAACCATATCTCCACCATGACAAAACGTGCAGATACAGAATATAAACAGGAACGGGTACAGCGCTTTTACACCTTTCATCTACTCGTCCTTTCCCATATCCAGGCTACGTCCAGGACACACCGGCCTTTTTCGCGGAATACGTTCGATCAATCGCCATCCGACTCCTCACTAAGGATCTCCGCTCCTTCTTTCCGATATACAGCCAGTATTTCAGCAGGGGTCAAGAGACGATTGTAGAGACATACTGAGTCAAGAACACCATCAAAATAGTTGGTCCACCCGCTTCCAATACTTATAGGCACATCGCTCTCCAAGCTCCCCTGGTTCCCGTTTATTGGAAACGATGCATTCTGTTGTGCATCGATGTGGATTGTTCCGCTCCCATCCCTGTCAGCCATCACCACAACATGGTGCCAGGCCTCATCATTGATGATGGAAGACCCTCCTGCCTGGGTTGCGTCAGAAACAGCATCCTTTATGTGAAATATCAGCCTGCCGCCTGCCATTCCCACAAGCCAATAGGGAGGCGAGGTAGCCCTGACAATGATCCCAACACTGTGGTCTTCCTGGGCAGTCTTTATCCAGAAGGAGATCGAGAAATCGCCTGTGCCTAGATTTGGCTCTTCAGCAGACGGGACCCTGATGAATCTTTTTCCTTCGTTCCCGCCAAATGCGTAAGCATATCCGTCCCTCCCAGGGACCCTGTGCTCGGGTTTCCACGGGCTCCCGCGAGACAGGCGCTCGCCATTATTCTCGACCTCACCAGCCCGGTCAGCTACCATTGAGCTGCTTCCCGGAATCTCTTCTTCAAAATCAAACTGCAAAGTGCCCCCCAATGTGCTGATATCCACTCCCGCCGCCTTATTCGCCAAAGCCGCTGCCTTTTCTTCTGCGAACATCTTATCGTCTATTTCATTCTTGAAACCTTCAAACCATTCTCCCCATCTCTTCGCAGTGCTGGGCTGTCCGTAGATGATCTTCTTTATCAGGGGCAAGGAATTCTTGTAGGCGTCCTGAAAAAAATCTGATTCCTTAGGCAATTGCGCAAGTGCCGCGTATTGAGATGGGAGTTGAAGCACTCGCAATCTCTCTTCATGGATCTTACTCCCTCTTACTTTTTCAAAAGCTTCGTCAAATATCTCGCCTGCTTCCTCAAAGAAAGAGACTTTCAACGGCGGACTTCTTTGCCAGGAAATATACAAATATCGTTTCTTGTAGTAGAGCGGGCCAGGCGATTCGCCAAACCATCCCCATGCTCCTGTTGGCCTTCTATAATCCCAGAATGGCCCCTCTTCCCAGTCCCATGAATCTTTTGAGTGAAGAAGCTCCAAATACTCCAGCGCTTCTTGATATGCCGGGCCATAGTACAGCCTGCAGAATTCTTCGATACCCTTTTCCGCATTGTAATCAGGGTTCCACATCAGCTTGGCCAGTAAGTACGCCCTGAGATGATTAAGCTGGTGTTCTTTTACCCAATTCAGCTCTTCAACGAATACTCCTTTCGCTCCGAGTCTCTTTATCAATGGCAGGTTCCGCGTCAGTCCTCTTAAATCCGGGTGGGGACAGAACATAGGCAATCTGAGATGGGTAAGCCAAACGATTACGTCATCCGAAATGCTCACCCATTCTTCTATCTGCCCTACGACCCCGCCCATAGAAGGAGGGTGAATGTTGATAAGCCCGCCTTTGGTATTGTGGTCTCCTTCATCGAAGGCCTCGTAAGAATTGGAGCGTATAGGCGCGTACATGACCCTTATATTCTTTTTCAACACGATCCCCGTTGGCGGGCGCTGAGTGAAATGATAAGCAAGGGTATCTATTGTGACCCCGGGATGCTGTTTCTCTATGTTTCCGGCGATCCTGTTAAGAAGACCAAAGAACACACTTGATGCATTACCCAGCTCTTCATACTGCTTCCTGCATGTCGAACATTGACACGGCCTGCCCCCATCCATGGAAGATAGATTGAGAATATCGTCTTCATCCTCTATCTGCCTTATCAATCCTTCTGTAAGAATCCCTTCAATATCCGGATTTGAAAAACACAATTGAGCGTACTTCCATGTTCTCTTGCCCCTGATCTCTGAGAAGTACTCAGGATGCTCTGAGAAAACATCTTCCAGTTGCAGCTGCGCATCGTCTCCTGATATGCCTTGACAGAACACTGAGAACAGGGTGTGGGGCTGTATGTGGTAAGCGTTGTTGACGCGATTCCTTGCAGCCCATTTCCCTCCTAATCTTCCGGTCGTGTTCACATTGATCATCTGTCGAAAAGCAAAAGGAGGGTTGTATTTGATGGATACATCCTTAAGCGGCAGTTGAGCCCGTTTGGGGAAATACGTCACCTCCGGGGTCAGCCACCTCACTCCGACCACGTCTTCCAAGAAAGCATATACCCCGTTCAGGGTGCCCCTCTCCGTGTTTCCTGCTATGACAAGCTTGGAGCCCACTGTTCGGATTATGTATCCTTCCTTCCCAAGCTGCCCCCAGTCTTCATCCAGATCCAGCTCTGCGAGACGCGAGTTTCTGCCCAGTATGATCTCATGAGTTGTTGACGGCTGGCCATCGCTTCCTATCGCTATCTCAACCCCACCTATCTTCTTCAGGTGATACTGCAATTCGGTAGCAGCAGCTCTTTCATCAGCCGATGGGCTTTCCTTGATGACAATATTGAACGCACTCTTCTTATCCTTGTAAATCACCATATCTCGACCATGACAAAACGTGCAGATACAGAATATAAACAGGAACATATACAGAGATCTTGAAGATCTCAGCCTTCTCTCCTCTCGTACGCGTCTCGATCCATCCTTTTTCATCACTTGCGTGCTTCTCCCCTTCTTATGAGTACGGGATCAGCCCATATTACATGGGCATCGGGAGACCCCTCAGTCAAGAGCATTATCGTCCTGCAATCTCTCTGAAGGGGTATCACAAACTCGTGTGCCGGCCCCTCCGGCGTCAGTTCTGCACTCCTCAGGGGTACCGTATAGTCTCCCTCGTCTAGATATACCTCGAAAACGGCTGCTCCTTCTGGCCCCATCCTGCTATGCAGCCCCGCAAGCACCCGGAGTTCCTTGTGAATGTCTCCATTGACCTGGAAAACTACCTTGCTTGTGCCTGCGGCCGCCAGCCCTTGTACGAAGACTTTCTCAACCAACCTGTCACCTTCAAGAACACGCAGACTCAGCGGGATGGTATTGCCTTTCCCATCGCATGCTGAATTGTTCAATGCCTGAAACCCATATGGATCCTTAGAACCCTTGCTTCGCGGCGGATCACTGCCATATAAATATGGCGGCTTCGGCGCATCCAGATCCTTAATGTGTTTTCCGTTCAGTTCGTAGAAGTATTCATCAGCCATCTCATCAACAGGGATCACATCGCTCAAGTGAATTCTTTCAAGCATGTTTCTTTCACACTCTTCAAACCGATTGTTCGCCAGAGAAAACGCCGTGTGCCAGGCCGAGGCCACTATGTGTGTCCCCGTGCCGCACCACTCATTGACGATCCTCTGCATCTTCCCATTGTCTTCATCATAAACAGCCTGAATGCTTGGACAGATCTTCTCTAAAGCTGATCCTACCGCTTTGTCATACTCTATGCCAAGATTGAATACGGCCTCATCGATGGATGTCCCCAGGAGCCGTGGCTTGACTCGTTGAATGTCCTTTAGCTCACAAGGCCAGGCATCTATGACTCTATGGATGTGCCAGTATTTACCAGGCGGGGGAGGCATAAGCTTGGCTAGCAGATAGTTGTTGGCCACGTGTCCCGGACAACAGCTGTCTTGAAGGAAATGGGCAAAAGTCCCTGCAAACTTGGCTGCCTCTTCATAGCTTTCTTTCATCAGCAGCTCTACTATTTTGGTCATATAATATGTTATCACATAGGCAGTTACATCACGGGAATGGCAATGGCTGAAGATGCACAGTGTGTACTTCTCGTCGCAAGGACCATGCGGGATCACCATTCCGTTTGGCATTACCGTGTAGGGGCTGAGTTCTTCTTCTTTTTCCGGCTGGCGCTGGTACATCAGATGCAAGTCAGGAAAGAAACAGTAATGAGGAATGCTCTCTTCCTGTGCCTCCCAACACTTATGTTCCCAGAGCGGGAGAGACAAGTAAGCCGCCTCCCCCATAATGCCGTGCTGGTGCCCAGCCATATACCCTCTCAGACTGATCTCGCCTTATAACCGGTGTTACTCTTGTATCATCAGTAACACATAGATGGTGTAATAAATGCCTGTAGTCTCCATTCTACATGACCATCAACGAACAACAAGTTGCATCCCAAATCGTGATGACTGCCCAGCCACTCCAACTGCTCAACCGCCCACGGGTTAAACCCGGGATTGTGCAAGCCATCTGAGTCCAAGTCCTTGCAACCGATAACGATTATCTCTGTTGGCCTGGATATGTCGGAACGCTTCGACGCGCAGGATCCGAGGGGACAATTAGGCAGGACCGCATAATTAGCTGTATAGCCATTATGCCACCAGAGATTCCTGCTGCTCGGGCACCTTCTCAACTCCCTGAATGCGGTCAGACTACCTATGTATGGCACTAGAGGAGAGTTGTCATAATACCATTGTACTGTGGTGAACCCACTGTTGTCATACGCACTTGGGTAGAAATCATTCTGGTCGTCACCATACAAAGATAATGCTGTCCCCCACTGCCTCAGGTTCGACAAGCAAACTGCTCTCCTTGCTCTCTCCCTGGCGCTCTGTAACGACGGCAGCAGCAAAGCCGCCAGGATAGCTATGATCGCTATCACTACGAGTAGCTCGATCAGCGTGAATGCATGCTCATGGGAGCGCGAGCGCGCCGACTCTCTATTCTTCATCATTGGGCCTCCTCCTGAGCTGTATCTAAACCGCTTCATTACACGCCTATTGTTGGAACTCAAACAGAACTGCTTGATGGATGTCAAGCCGAGGCACCGTCACCTCCACTGACGCGCCTTTCCTTGTCACCCTTGGTCTTGATCCCGATAACGGCAAGGATACCTTCTTTATCCTTCTCTCTTTGCCTGTTCTAACCGTCAAGACAATGTCATGTATCGTGACGACTTCGTCAACTAAAGACGGCCCTAATCGAACAAAGCCTCCAAGGTGTTCGCAGTCTCTTTCGCTGTGAGCCTCGCGGGTCTGCATTCAAACCTGCATAATCGTTGCTCGAAAACCAGCTTCCTCGGTGATGAACGCTTGCGCTTTGGAACGGCCATACTATCCCCCCGGGGATCTATTTCCCTTCCAACTTATTATACAGCAGCGCTATACGCGCGGCAACCTTCCCCCGCGTCTCTTCCAGTTCCTCCGGAGACATGGTCCATTCAGTTGTTGACCTGGCGATCTCTGGGGGAACTGCAAGCAATCGCTGAGTATCTTCTCGCAGCTCCTGAGAAAGCATCACCCCTCTTGATCTCGCTTCATCAAATAACTCGTTCAACACATACAGGTACTCATAGTCCTCAAAGCCGTCACGGATGTTGACAAGCCGCAGTGAGGGTATGGGACCATCCGGTGTCGGATAGATATAGACCGCTTCACCCGCAGCGTATTCCGGGAGACATCCCACCCATTGAGGACTGGCCCATGGTTTCTTCCCCGTCTTCGCCATTTCAGCAATACCCGCGCCGTCAAGCCAATAACTCGAACCCCAGGTGATATGGCCTGTAATGCCGTATTTCCAACAGAGCCAGGGAGCTATGCGGGGCTCCAGGCCTGTTGCATTTGTTGAATAGTTTGGATAGCCCGGCTTGTAGCCAAGGTGGTACCACCACTTTTCTTCGTGGCGATCCACATAATCCTTCGGGTTGAAATTCTCCAACTTCGGACACCACATATCAACATATCCTGCAAGTTTGAGGATCGGCATGGCACCCGGAGACGTTCTTCCCAGGCCCGGGGCTACTTTCGCTATCACGGGATAGATCTCCCTCAGTTTTTCCCGACGATCTGTCATAAACGGTTCATCCACCCCCTCATAATAGACTAGATCTGCCCACCCTTTCTTCTGAAAGTACTTCCAAGCAGCTCCAATAAACTCGTAATAGGTCTTCATCGGGTCGTCTGCAACCAGCTTTTCCGCTTTCCCGGTGGCTCGATCTATGACCTGTGTACCACCCCAGAGGGTGCCCGCAAAAGTTTCTTGCCAGACGCTATAACTTGACTGATAAAAATTGATGTTCATGCAGTTCATCCCGTTCTGAATCGCTACCTCCATCCAGGGATCCAGACCCGAGAAATCGAATGTCAATCTATCATCGTCCTCGCGGTAGATCTTGATCGCTCCCTTGGCCGGCTGAAAATCAGGACCGGGCGCTATTCTGTACCTTCCCAAAAGTTCTACAAACTGGGTGAATCTTTCGAGCGACGCATCACCATAAAAGGCCACCAACTGGTGGGAATGATACCAGAAATCACGCTTCAGATGACCAGTTGTGGCAATGTTGAATGGATAGACCTTGACCTCGAGATGCAGCTTTATGGATTCATCTTCATCACCATCGATGACGATCTCGCCTCTGTACAGCCCTTCTTGTTGGTCCCCGGGGGCATGCACAGTAATCATGACCGGCTGAAGGGTGCCGGGCTTAACATCAAAAGATTCCAGGGGATACAGAATATCAGGCCAGTAATCCCCGTGAGGGCCGGGACTGACCTCCTGTACAAAAACATATCCAACGCGGTGTAGCTCTATCTCACCGGCCGGGAGTACCGTGCCTTGAGAATTCTTAAGATCGGTAACAGACACTTTAACGGAATCAAGCCCCTCCTTCAAAGCAAAGACAACGATCTGCCTGCTTTCGTATTCGTTGCGGGCAAGCGCCATCCGGACGGTCTCTGAAAACTTCCCCCTGAACGGCTTATTGCGAAACACCTTCCGGCCGGCATATTCAGTTCCAACCGCAAAGGAAGGATCCGGACTACCCATCCCCTGCCCCCATGCATGCGGTCTTAGCTGGTTTGAGACAAACAGCTTGAGACCCTCGATCTCTTGAGCAAGGCTCCTGGCCCTCTTCTCCTTCTCTTCCCAGTTGTCCTTCTCGGAAAGCTCCGACTTGAGTTTTCGCAACTCCCCTCTTAAGACCGCGATGTCCTTTCGTTTTTGTTTCGCCATCCGTCCCGGGGTTGTCTCGATCTCTCCAGCCAGACTGCTTAACTCATCCTTGATCTCTTCTACCTTTTGAAATACCGGATAGACGGAAAAACCCACCGATCCGGAATAAACCGCTCTGCCATCTACAATGGCTGACAGGAGCAGTTCTTTTTCTCCCCCTGTCTCAATACGGTACGGGACTTCTATAACCGTCTCTTCCCCCGGTAAAAGTGCGACCTTCCGCCTGGCCAATTCTTTCGAAGTCTTCTGCCCTTCCTCCTGCAGCTTCACAGATACATCGTATTCCACCTTACTCTTTTCCGGGTTCCTTACCGTCGCCTTGAAGGTATTATCGCCAAGAACCATTGCACCCGGATTGACATCCTCGACTGCTATCCCCTCACCCTTCAGGCCCGAGAATATGAGTTTACCGAAGCGCTCCGGTTGATGGAATCCTCCTCTTTGCCAGCTCCAGGAACTGAACTCCTCACTCGCGCCTCCTACCCGGCAGACATTCCCCCGCCATATTGCTCCCGGGGGAGGTGTGCCGGCGAACTCATCCTCCCCGGCCAGGGAGGAGAACGGTATTATCACTTCCAGTATCCAATAGTCGCCCGCTATTCCCGGCTTGACACTCCAGTTTCCATCCCAGGTGGCGTCACGACCCAGTGCATCGTAGTGGGCGCCGCTGGGAGTGACTGCCAGGTGGAAGTATCTCTTCCTGTCGCTACTTGTATCCAGAAATATCTCTACCTCGTCCCCCATCCAGGTCATCTGCGCATCGCCAGACGGTGCAGGCGGCCCTCCTGGGTTCAGTTCCTTCATCCGGCTTTCATGGCACTTTATGCCAAGGTAGAAATTCCTCATGTCGTAGAAGATGCGGACCTCCGTCTGCTCTTTGGCCCTCTCAACCTCTTTCTGGCTAAAGGTCAGATGAAAGTCTTTTGCCAGTCCTGCCTTCTGCCAGGCAGGCTCATCCAGCTTGCCATCGAGTATGACTTCCGTCCCCTCGATATACGGTACGACGACCTCACCGATCTCGCGCTCAGGAGGTTTCGGTTCCGCTCCTTCCGCTCTTAACGATGAAGTATCGAAACCAAACAGGAACAGGACAAAGGCCGCTGCGATTATTCTCTTCACAAAATCCCCCGCTACGGATTTAGGCGAACCCACTCACATAGCAATAGAGAGAGGGACAGTATGAACTGCCCCTCTCTCCACGTCAATCATTCTGCCACAGAGGGCATGACCCTACATGCGATTGCTCTCGCGTGGGTCAAGCTCGCTTAGCACGTCGCTTGTAACAGCGACATCGTTATTATGGCCAACACCCTTTCCTGTCAGGTACTGATGGGTGTGCGTCTCAGCAGCTATGATCAAGAGATCCACCTCGCCCTTGAGATCATCCAGCTCGCCCTCGAGACCATCCACATCGGCAAGAATGTGGCCGTGATCATCAGCTGCCTTGCCAGCCAGCTCGACATCGAGATCAGTTACCTCGGAAATCTCGTGGCCGTGACCACCATCTGCCTTGCCATCCAGTACGTCCCATATAGCGTCGAACTCGAACCGCAAATCACAGTACGCTTGGGGTAGATCAACCTGCCTGATGGAAACGTTATCGATCTGCACTTTGTCAGCATGCCCCGTGTGATTCCAAAAGAACATCAAGTTAAAAGTTGTACCCCCTTCGATCCATGTCGGCAGACCATCCCCTTTCGTCCAGAATCCTGGTAGAGCATTTCCTGTTACCCAGTGCCACTGATCTCTTTCCCAACCTCCCGGCGGCCTGAGACTGCCATGCCGACGGTCTCCATACGCGACGTCACCGTCGCCAAACGGGGCGGCAAAGACGAACCACTGGATCTCCGGAAACGACTGCTTGAATCGGTATTGGAGCTGGTACCACCCATCGTGCGGTATGGTGATATCCTGGTTCAACTTAGCGACGCCATACCCGCTCATTGCCCAACCGGCGCCAGTAGAACTACCCGGGTCTGCCATCCAGTACCACCCACCTAGATCCCAACCCGCGGCGCTATTATCAAAATAGCCGTTCACCACCAGATTATCGCCGAGGCATTGCGCGCCTGCGCTAGATACCAGCAAAAGCGCCGTAGCCACTGCAACTATCACACATCCAATTCGCTTCAACATAACCAATCCCTCCGCTTTCCCCCACTGCTTTCAACCAGGCAACACAGGCCTGGTCGCCCTACATGCAAGCAAACAGTTACCCTCCTATATATGTTCCGTCACCTCGCATCCGGCAAGAAATGCCTGCAATCTGCCTGAGCAATTTTTCTGCTCCCGCCACATCTCACCAATAACCTGTTTGTATGCCATTCTTACCATAAGCTTCTACACGCAAGTACCGTGCCAGCCGGAAATGATGACACTCAAGTTATGCAGTCCCAGTGACTTACATATATCGCACGGGTCCGATGTCCTGCGCCCGCCAACGAAAAGTGGTCAATTTTAGCCACCCGGCGAGCCGGCGTTTTCTTGTAACATACCTGAAACACGGCATTTAGACCCTCCCGTGATCCAACCCCCGCAGGCGGGCATTTTGCGGGATAGTCTGCGCAAAATGTCGGTTTCGTTCGATGACCGGGGAGACCGGGGGACAAAAAAAGGCTGCGTGTCCGGTTAGTGCGCTTTTTCCTGTGAGAATCTGATCCAGTTGAGGCCTTGGATTGACGCCCCGGCGAGTTCAAGGGGAGATTTGCCATTGTGACCGTGAAGCCGGCTGCAGGTGAACTTGTGGAAGCGATAGTTCATCAAGACCATCCGCAAACAATTCCACGCGGTGGTGCGGTACTCAAAGCCGTGGCAGTCGGTGATCTTGTGCTTGAGCTTATCGATGATGCCCTCGATGATATTGCAAGTGCATGGTAAGCCCGGGTGGCCGAAATGAGTCCAGAGGTAGCGGAACTTGGACTCGAAGAGGTAGAGCTCGGCGCGCAGCGGGGACTGGATGAGATAGCAACGCAGGGGGTTATACTGGTCAAGCAGATCGTCCAGATGCTTCTTGTTCGCTGCGAACAGTAGCCGGTGGGCAATATCAAGGAAGCTCTGGACCTGCTGATGGGGGACACGGAACTCTGGTATCTGCTCTTGTTAGAAAACACACACCAACCATCATGATTAAAGAGAGTTTTATACTTAGGGCTCAAGGCTGCTCTGACTTCTTTTTTCATCAATTGCTTATCCTCCCTGTTTTGTCTGACACAAATCTATCTTCTGCAAATAGTGCTCTTCTCCGGTATCCTCAGGCCTGCAAGCCATTTCGATGTGATCTTCTTACCGAGGAGAAAGAACTTCCTGTCCGGATACCACAGAACCGGATTCCCGTTGCGAATAGTAAAACTCCCGTACATCGCCAGATCAGCCCGTCCCTTGCCGTATCCCAGATGAACTCCATCGTTGTCCATAAAGCATCTTGGTTCAGAGAACCAGATCGGCTGTCTCGCATCAGCTCGAAATTCACCGAGCGCGATTGTAATTGGACGGCGATGGTCAAAGGTGTCCAGAGGTCCCCATTTTTCGAAATGACCATCATGATTATGATGAAGGAATATATACCTGTTATCCCCTATGAAATAAATGGGACATGGACTGCATGGATGTAACAGCGCTGGGCCGCCGTCATATTGCCTGATAACCCGGGTCTTACACCAGGTCCGGCCATGGTCTTCCGAAACCGTATAATAGGGATTGCCCCTCGGACTGCGCATAGTAGTAAACAGCCTGCTGTCCGGCAAAGACACGATACTGGGTTCCTGGATAACACTTACATCTGGATGGTCAGGGAATCCTACTCTCAGTGCATCGCCATCATTGGCAAGGTAAGTAATCTGAACATCTTCAGGTCCGGGATTATCATCAATGTTTTCAAATCTCATAAACTCCACCACCGATTCTTGAGCAGTCCAGTGGTCAATAGGTGGCTCATGGTGAACTGCGGGACTTACCCACCGAGTAAACCCTGTAAAGTATTTCCCTTCGGATAAACGCTGTGGCTTTTGCCATACAATCCAGTTAGCAGGCACTGCCGCATCGGGATTGTCCCACCTGCTGCGTGGCATGGGAATGACCTGTTCTTGTGACCAGGTTTTTCCTGCATCGTCACTGTAGATCCCTGCCATCAATCCCGTCACATGCGCAAATACATCATTGATCCCTATGTGTTTATTGTATAACACGTAGATGCGGCCACTTTTTGAGACCATCGGAAAACCCCAACTGGCCATGTTGCCCTTGGCTGGAGGTTTTGGCCCTGCTATTATTCTGGGTTCTGCCCATGTCTGTCCCTCATCCTTGCTGTAAGAGAACATCATCCTTTGATCGGGTTCTCCCTCAAAGGTGCTCTGTGTCCACACAGCCATAAGCGAGCTATCCGGCCCATCGAAGACCAGGAAATGCTCGTTTCCCGTATCGAAAGTCGAGCCATCCGCGGTTTTTGGCATGTACACCACATAGTCTGGCTTGGTTTTTTGCAGTTCTAGATCAAGATTCATGATCTCAACTCGCCAGTGATATCCACCTTCCTGTCCACGCCACCTTTACTCAAGCGGTTCGATCGTTGCCAGGCGTATGTCTTCAAAATATGCCTCACCGCGCTCGACCAGCAGTTCTATGTCCCCGCGCTTGGGGGCACATTCCATCACCGATGAGAAAACCCAACGATCATCAAGGTAGATCTCAACGTGCTCATCCCTGGCGAAGCACCGCAGCGTGTAGGAACGACCACGCTCAATACGGCAACGGCAGACATCAAAAGTCTTAAGCCCACCGATCAATCCTATGTCAACACTGCTCGCATACCCCCATCCGGTAAAATTGGAACGGCGAACACGGCCTATCTCCAAACGTTGTTTTTCAACGTCAATCGTCATCGCCGTCCCATTTCCCTCTGAAGCACGCAACACGATCCCTGCCCTCGCCGCCGACGTCGGCGTGATCCGTACACGCAGATGGATATCAGATAGTTCACCGGCAATGCAAAGTCGGGACCCAAAAGCACGGGCCCTGCCGACTATCCTTCCGTTGACGACAGTCCATTGGCCCATGTCCTTGATCGGGGCCAATCTCAAGTCCTCGATAGATGTGATAACGCTGTCCAATTCCAGCTTCTCGAGAGCTGGCATATATTCCAACCAGAGAGACCCATCCTCCTGAGCACGAAGCAATTTAGGTGCGCCATGAACGGGACGCTCTGCGTTGACAATGTGGTAAAACAATCGTCCGTTCTTGAAAGGAACAGTCCGGCCAACAGAGCAAGCCAGACGTCCGTGCCCCGAGCCGAGCAGAAGGCAATCTTCGGGAAGTCTGAACGGGCCATCCGGACCCGGTCCGATAAGATAAAACGTGCCACAGATGTCATCGCGCGACGGCGTACTGATCCGCATCCCCCCCTGACTGTTCGCGGAGAACGTCAAATAGTAGCGCCCGTCCAACTCGAACACTTCGGGCACCTGCGTATTGAAAAAGCGGTCACCTACACAGGCCACCGGTGGCAGACATTCCCAATGGATGAGATCTTTCGACCGAAGGTGGCTGACAACTGCACCCGTATCGTCATCACCGACATTCGTCCGACGAGCACAGAGGTACGCATGGTAATGTTTGTCATCCTCGCGGTAGGTGACGTAAGGGTCACGCCAATCTACCCAGGTGAAGTGTGGCGGGCATGGCTTATCCATATAGTGGGGCATCTCTGGAACCATGACCGGGTTTTGGGGATGGGGTATCCAATGTTCAAGGTCGTTAGAGGTGTAAAGGCCGACGATTTGAATCGATCTATGAATGGAACCAATAAACATGAAAAAAGTCCCATCACGCTGGATCAATGTGCCTGTCAGTGCTTCCCGCTCGTTCCAGGCACCTTTCTTTCCCTTCACGGGGATGGACGGCCGCGTCTTCCAATGGACTAGATCGTTGCTAACTGCATGTCCGACATAGTCAAACGGTGTATAACGCGTTTCGAGATAGAAAAGGTGATCTTTCCCTTGCCAGGGGAACAGCCAGGTATCTCCCATTATGGAACAATTCGGACGATAGATAATAACAAGATCTCCCAAGATGGGCTCGCCTCAGAGTCTGACAGATCCTTTCCTGAGCAGGCCTGACAAGTTTTTCTGAGGGAGGGCTAGATACGCTTGCTTGAACCAGTGACGATGGCTTACTTTATCTGTTAATCTCTCAAGCACCTCCTGGTATGTTTTTCATCTACCGGGATGGGAAATACAGATATCAAAACTGAGGTTATCGGCCAGCATCTGAACTCCCTTGAAAAAACCGGTGGGTGTCAATGATTGGAAAGCCGAGCACAGGCATCTCCCCTAATCCTGATCATAACAGAACCCGTTTTCAGGGTCTTCAAGTCCAATCCCGACACTCTGCTTTTTTTCCCCAGGCGTTTTCGGACGAATCGCGATCTTGACAACTGTAGCGATCGGATCCGGCGCCTTTCGAGGCAGCCCCTTAACAATATCGCGCGCAGGTTCATGGATGATCTTCAACCGCCGGCCGGTATCCAGCAATCGCGCAGATCTAAGATAGTAATCATGGTAATTGGCAATGGCAAACTCCTGTCCTGGATAACGCAAGAGATGGAGATACAACGTGTTGCCTTTGCGGGTGGTTTTCCAGGGGGCAAGTGCGTGATTAAAAGGTTCCTGCCATTCGGCCCCGCAGCCGTGGACCGCCTCGCCGTGTTTTCTCATCCATATCCCGATCCTCCCCATGATCCTGGCCTGCCACTCCTGCACAGTACCGTCAGCTTTCGGCCCGATATTCAACAGCATGTTGCCGCCAAGCGAGACGCAGCTAATGATCCGCGTGATGATCTCGCGCGGGGTCTTCCTGTTCAGATCCTGAGAGGCAGCGCCCCAAAGGTCCCCCATGGTATCACACAATTCCCAGGGACGCTGCTCAGGCGTTATCTGTTGCTCCGGGGTCCCAAAATCTTCTCCACCGTGCGGGTAGCATGAACGGTTATTGATCAGGATGCCGGGCTGAAGCCTCCTGACCAGGGCATTGAGCTTCTTGCTCTGCCATGCCTCCGCGACCTCATCCTGGCTCGGCCTGTAACCCCAGTTGGTCTTCCATGCGCTCTCCTGCCAGCAACTGACCGGCTGGGCGCCGTCATACCACAGGATATCTATTCTGCCATAACAGGTCATCAATTCGCGCACCTGTTCGTGAACAAGGGTAACCAGTTCTTGCCATCCCCTGGGGTTCTTGCGCGGCCCCTCAAAATAACTCTTATAGCGCCAGTCAAGCAGTGAATAATAAAGCCCGACCCTTAATCCTGCAGCCCTGACCGCCTTTACATATTCAGCTATAAAATCTCGTTTCGGCGTCATCTGCACTGAGGAAAACCGAGTCGTTTTCGTATCCCAAAGGCAATAGCCTTCATGGTGCCGTGCTACCATGACCACGTATTTGCATCCTCCGTTTTTTGCCACTCGGGCAAATGCGTGGGCATTGAATCTTTTCCCGTTGAACCGCCGCTCAAATCTCTGGATATACTCTTCAAGGGAGATACCCATATCGTACATCTTGTAGCAATCAAGTCCGCCAACCGTATAGAGACCCCAGTGAATAAACATCCCGAAGCGTGCATCCTGCCACCATTTGAGCCGTTTTGCCTTCAGTTCATTCATCTATGTCTCGCACGCTCTGATGAGAATGGTTTTAAGTAGATAGACTTTGCCACCAGGGCGCTGGCGCTGACAGCAAGATATTCATCCAGATGTTCCCGATGTCGATCCTGGAGAAATTCCACTTGATATTGCCCATCCCTTGGGAATTCAACCTCCCAGCGATAATACACATACGGTTCAAAGACTTCACCATTGTCTATCCAGGGCTTACCAGTTCGGACCATTCGCGAATCCATCAACTGGCCTTCCTGGTCCAGCAGGTTAAGCCTGTAAGTATTACTGTTGCTGCCGGTCGCCAGGTTCATACCGATAGTATATCTTCCTTTCCTGGCCGACACGTCCCAGGATAACCCATATTTGCCGCCCTTCTCCGACGACCAGTTCCAGGCCACTGACCTGCCCCCATTACTTGTACCAATGTCAGTGTTAGTATTTCTCATGCTGATAAACATACTGTAGCGAGCTGAAGCGGTAATGGTTCTACCGCCTGCGGTGCCGGAGGCCGATACCCCA
>SDBT01009785.1_pt1 | contig 15518 bp, 8 predicted proteins | sample 2277101 | NCBI WGS metagenome assembly SDBT01 (sample SAMN10404973, study PRJNA504765) | marine sediment metagenome | isolation source: marine sediment core GS10_PC15, 103 cmbsf | place: Arctic Ocean: Southern Knipovich Ridge | collected 2010 | reverse complement strand
TGCACAATCTGGATTCCTATGAAGTTGTTCACTTTGACGAGCAAGGCGGTATGCCACTGCTTAGGAATGGCAAAGTTGTCGGTCGAGATACAGATCCTGACACTTTAACAAAATTGTACACAGACGAAGCGATCGCCTGGATCGAAGAGCGTAAGAAATCGTCGGAACCATTTTTCCTCTATCTGCCTCACACTATGTTACACACTCCGCTTGGGGTTAGCTCGAAATTTAGGGGAAGCTCTAAGTGGGGGCTTTATGGTGATGCAATTCAGGAGATGGATTTTAATGTCGGGCGGATCGTTGACGCATTGGAACGCCTTGGGATAGACGATGAGACGGTTTTGATGTATGTATCCGATAACGGGCGAGGGCCCGGGCGTAATAAGCAGCAACCTATCAGGGGTTCGAAGCTAACGACTTACGAAGGCGGTTTGCGTGTTCCGTGTATTGCTTACGGGCCGGGTATTCGCAAAGGATTTGAGGCCAAAGTGGTGGCCCATGCGATGGACTGGTATCCGACTTTAGCTTCATTAGCAGGGATTTCCATTCCGGAAGATGTGATTCTGGATGGAAGGGATTTGAGTGCCCTTTTGAAGGGCAAGACCGATGCGATCCCTGCATTTGATAAAACAGTTTCGTTGAACGCTGAGATTCCCTTGCGGCGTGAGTTTCATCTGGACCGAGAATGGGGGAAAATTTTTACAAGAGAAGAATATCTGAACGCTTTCTTTTACCATGGGAGCCACGGAGCGCTGGCTGCGGTTCGGTCTGGGAAATGGAAATTGAGTCTGAATCCAGATTTGAAGTTGTATGACCTGGAGAAGGATCCGGGAGAGCATGTGGCGCTCAGATCTCCATGGCCTCGCGAAGGCCAAAAACCTCCGACCGATCCGGCAGAGCGTGCGGTGATGAATAACTGGAAAATCAAGACCAAGTTGCGGGGGATGGTTGTCCAATTCCAAAGGGAGATGCGAAAATGAACTATCGAATATGTAAACTTAGTCTCTTTTTGATATTATTTGCAGCCTTGAGATTGACCGCTGCCAATGAAACTCCGAACATAGTCATTATTTTAGCTGATGACCTCGGCTATGGCAGTGCTAACTGTTATGGCGCAGATGTCCGGCACATTCGGACTCCTAACATAGACCGGCTTGCAAAAGAGGGGATAAAATTTCTCGATGCAAACACACCTGGTTCGGTTTGCAGCCCCACCCGTTATGCTTTACTTACGGGCCGGTATGCCTGGAGAGGTCGTTTAAAATACGGCGTGTTAAGTCCGCCTGAAGGTCCGCTGTTGATCGAGCCGGAACTTTTAACTCTTCCGAAATATTTAAAGGAGCATGGTTACCAGACAGCCCATGTCGGGAAATGGCATCTTGGTTATACGAATTTGGATAATGTGGACGATCTATCAGCGCAGCCCTTGGAACCTGGGCCACGCTCCCTGGGATTTGACTATCATTTTGGGGTTCCAAACAACATAGACTGGCTGCCTAAAGTATACGTTGAAAATGAAACAATATGGGGCTTACGCTCGGTTGGGAAACATCCTTACGGGAAAAGTTCGTATAAAGGTCAACGCTATCATGGATATGATGCGCCTCAGCGGGTCACGACTAAGGTTACTCAGGATCTATCTGATGCAGCCAGAAGCTGGATTTTTAAAGCGGTACGCCAAAAACCGGAGAAGCCTTTCTTTTTATATTTTGCCCCGGTAGCAGTACACAATCCCATTTCGCCAGGCGAACGATGGCGTGGAAGCAGCAGCGTTGGCCCATATGGTGATTATATCCACGATGTGGACCACAGCGTTGGAGAAGTTTTAGATGCGCTGGCGTATTCGGGGGTTCTGGATAATACGATCGTGATCTTCACGAGCGACAATGGCGGTGACATCGGTCAGATCGAAGAGCAGCAGGCTCGTGATAAGGGTTTCAAGAATAATGGGGACCTTCGAGGCGACAAGCACACGATTTGGGAAGGTGGTTTCAAGGTGCCGTTTGTTGCACGCTGGCCGAAAGTGATTAAAGAAGGATCTCAATCTGAAGCTATGATCAACCTCGTTGATGTCTTTGCAACTCTGCAGGAAATTGTAGGAGCAGCGGTACTGGATCCGCAAACCGCAGGTGCCGATAGCTTCAGTTTCTCCTCCGAATTGCTTGGTAAGTCTCCTGGGAAAAGTAGTCGAAAAACGATGGTGCTAAATGATGTAAGAGGTGTTGTAGCAATTCGAATGAATGATTGGAAATACATTGAGGGTAAAGCTACAAGACCAGTGGACAAAGCCCGACAAAAAAAATTCCCCAAGGAATCGAAACCGCAACTTTACAATTTAAAACAGGATCCTGCGGAAGCAAAAAATCTGATCGATAAATTTCCTGAGATTGCTAAAAAAATGCAAGAAGCATTGGACCGCATTCGATCGCAAGGATCCGAACGTATGGTTGCCAAGGAAGGAAGAATAGAATTTTTCTGAAAAAACGAATAGAGATGTGGAATGTTTAAAATACGCAATATGAAATATGCAGTGCTTATCGCAGCTTTTGCAGTGTTTACAGTTGGGTGCTCGACAGTGGTTGGGCCGGGCGATGATTCGCGGGAATCCCTGGCCGCAAATGGCATGGATAACCTGAATTTATTCATTGGCACGGGCTATAACGGGCACACCTTCCCTTCGGCAACGGTTCCGTTCGGGTCGGTCGCTCCGGGTCCCGATTGCTCGATCCGTGGTTGGCATGCCGCTTCCGGTTATCACTATGACAAGCCAACTATCCTGGGGTTTAGCCAGACACACTTAAGCGGGACCGGCCTGATAGAATGGGGAGATTTCATGCTCATGCCAACCATGGGCAAGATCCAGTTTCAAGCGGGAAAGGAAGAGAAACCGGAAACCGGTTACCGTTCAAGATTTTCCCATGCAGATGAGACCGCCACTGCCGGCTATTACCAGGTAAGGCTGTTGGATTATGATATCAATGTCGAGTTGACCGCTACAGAACGTGCAGCGATGCATCGGTACACATTTCCAAAGGGCAAAAATCGTCAGGTGATCATGGATCTTGAACACCACATCGCCGGAGGTCCCGATTCGGTAAGGCATGCCTATGTTCGGGTTGTCGATCCGTACACGGTTACCGGGTACAGGATCACGGATACCTGGTGGGCAAGCAGTCGGTTTATGCACTTCGCATTGAAATTTTCCGAGCCCATTACCGAGCATATCATCCGGGATGAAATCCGCAACCTGGAATACCCGAACTTGCCGGAAAGAGCTTCATCGAAACTGAAGGTCGCTTTTAAGTTTTCTTCCGGTTCCGGCAAGCCACTGCTAGCTAAGATCTCTGTGTCAGCAGTTTCCATGCGAAATGCCTTGGAAAACCTGGAAAAAGAAATGCCTCATTGGGACTTTGAAAAGATAAAGCAGACAGCAGAAAACAAATGGGCTCGCGAATTGGGCAAAATCGTTGCCGATGGTCCCAAACGAGATATGGAAATTTTTTATTCGGCGCTCTACCATACAATGATACACCCGGATATTCATCAGGACGTCAATGGGCAGTACAGGGGAATAGACAAAGAGATTCACAAGGCTTCCGGATTTACGAACCATACGGTGTTTTCCCTTTGGGATACCTTTCGGGCAGTGCATCCTCTCTATACGATAATCCAGCAGGAACGAACCGGTGATTTCATACAATCTATGCTGGCGCACCAATCACAAAGTGCATTCAACATGTTGCCGACCTGGTCGATGCACCATAATGAAAACTTCTGCATGATCGGGTACCATTCCGTCCCGGTGGTCGTGGACGCATGGATGAAAGGACTGGTTGAAGCACCCGCAGAGCAGGTATTGCAGGCGCTTTTGGACACCACAACACAACCTGGTGCCCCATGGATGAAGTTTAAAAATTATCCCCAATGGTACGGCCAACAGTATTATATGGAACTGGGTTATTTTCCGGATGAGCTGACTCGTGCCGGTACCTCTCTAACTTTGGAACACGCCTATGACGATTGGACCGTCAGCCTGATGGCTGAGAGCCTGGGTAAAAAGGAAGCCGCGGCTGCTTATCAGGCAAGGGGGCAGAACTATCGCAATGTCTGGGATGCCAAGACCGGATTCTTCAGGGCGAGGCTATCGGATGGATCGTTTCACAAATCATTTTCGCCAAGAGCCTATCATCGTGAGGATCCGAAAGACCGGGAATTCACGGAGGGCAATGCCTGGCAGTATCTGTTCTTTGTGCCTCACGATGTTTACGGCTTGATCGAACTGATCGGAGGAAAAGAGAAATTTGCCAAACGTCTGGATACATTGTTTACCTTGCCTTCCAATGATGACGAAACGAATGTACAGGATGTTTCCGGATTAATCGGTGATTATGCGCATGGCAATGAGCCCTGTCACCATGTGGCATATCTCTACAACTATGTTGGCCAACCCTGGAAAACCCAGGAGAAAATCCACCAGATCGCCAAGGAATTTTATCTGCCTGAACCTGCCGGTTACATAGGGAATGAAGACGCAGGGCAGATGTCCGCATGGTATGTCACCAGCGCGATGGGATTCTATCCCGTCAATCCTTGTGGAGGAATTTATCTGATCGGATCTCCTTTGCTTTCCAGTTTTACGATTAATTTGGAAAACGGAAAACAGTTCCAGATCAAGGCGCATGGATTTTCGAAGGACAATATCTATATTCAGTCTGTTCGTTTGAACGGACAACCAATGGAGAATGTGTGGATACCTCATAGTGCGATCATAAGTGGTGGAACATTGGAGTTTGAGATGGGGCCTGAACCGAGCAAGTGGGGCGTCGATTCAGAACCTGTTCCGCTGGCTGATGGCAGCCGGAATGCGGTTAAGCAATAGGATCATCAAAGGATAGGAACAAATGGAATACCGAAGCGTTAGAGAACAGGTGACCGACCGGCTCCGAGAGGAAATTCTGCTGGGCAAATTTAAGGCAGGCGAAGCACTGCGTGAAATTCCTTTAGCGGAACGGTTCCGGGTCAGTCGAGGCCCGATCCGGGATGCCTTGCTCCAACTCTCACAGGAAGGTCTGTTGGAGTCGGTTCCCAACCGGGGAGTCCGGGTTGGAAAAGTTTGGGACCAAAAGCTGATCCCTGTAATGGCCAAGGCGCGTTTTGACCTGGAGAGTTTTGCGATTTCGGAATTGATCGCGAATCGGCCGGATGATTTTTTTGATAAAATTCGCCGGAACCTGCGACTGTTCAAGCTGGCCTGTGAGGACGGTGAGATGCCGGCGGTGGTTCAGCTGGATTTGCAGTTTCACCGTTTGCTTTTGCGTCAGTGCGGACACGCTGGACTGGAGTCGGTGTGGTTGCCATTGCTTGGCGGATTGCGTCTGCCATATTCCCGACATAAACTTCTGACCGAAAGCTACTTTGAGCATAAGCAGATTGCCGATGCAATTGAACAAGGGAATGTCGCCGAAGCCACGGCGGCTCTGAAGAAAAATATTTTGCAGCCGTTTGCCGGCAAATAGTTCGGAGTCTCTTCGGTAGTAAGGGAAATGTTTAGCGTTATAAGTGCCAACGATATGCAATAAAATGGGAATGTGCCGAGATAAAGTTATGAAAAAGGTGAGAAAACTGTGCAGTATCCTGATACTGGCGGGGCCACTGGTATGTTGCGGGGAAGGGATAATTGATGGAAGGACTCTGCAAGCGAAATTGGATGAAGGGAAAGACATTGCCTTGCGACCCGGACAAGTGGTCGAGGTAAGTCAGAGCTTGAAATTCCGGAAAGCTGGCCAACGTATAGAGACTGTCGGAGCCCGGACGGCTTCGGAATATGCGCGCATTGTGCATACGGAAGGACCGCAAGGCATGTTGATTGAGGCGAAAGGAATAGCCGGAGCAAGTCTTACGAAATTGGTATTGGACGGAAACCGGGCGGGATTCCGACATCCGGAGGGCCTATTGGCGATGCAACCGATGCTCTCCTTTGGAGGCGAAGGAGGGATTGGCCAGCAAGTCCGCAATTGCATTGTGATCGGCAGCCGGAGCGCCGGTGGATGGGCGGCGATCCACATCCATGAAGGAGGACGCCAAATCGTGATTAAAGACAACATCGTATTTTCCTCCGGGCCCGATATCCGCGGTAACGGGCGATCTCTGGCCGAGAAGCCATTTGGCTGGGGAGACGGCATATCTACAGCCAGCCGAGACACAACGATCGTCAATAACCTGATTTACGACGCATCGGACGAGGGAGTCATGGTACAGGGAGCCCCTGGTACCCAGGTGAAAGGCAACGTCATCGTTGCGATTTCCCGCGAGATGCTGGGAGGGATAGCTCTGATTGATCCGTTCGGCTACTATGAACTGAACGCAGAAAAGCGGGTTTTCGATTATCGCCGGGTGCTTGTCGAGGATAACCTGATCCTGGCAATGGGGAGTCGGATACACGCCGGACTTCCGATGGGCGGAGCAACCTGGAATCCCAGGCAGGGAGGCACAATTCTTCTGGGAGCAACTGTCCGGAATAATCACATTAGCGGCCGAGCAGCCGGTTACGGTTATGTAGCCAATGGGATCGACGGTTTTGAAATCCTGGGCAACACCAGCGACGCGACCTATTCGGGACTGGGAGATGGGCTACCCGGCAAGCCCCCGGATGCCCCGATGGCATTTATGTACAACCCGGCTACAGTTGGGAGCAGTCGCATCCAGAAGGAGTTTGTTCCGATGAAGAAAAGCCTCGACCATGTATTGAGGAGCAACCGCGTTCCCTCTGACCCGCTTGGATATCGGGATGCAGGGTATGCCGAAGCAGAATCCAGGGCGATCGTCAGTACAGCATTTATCGAGATGTTGGGAAGGGATCCGCAAGAAAAAGAGGCTCAGCACTGGAGCAAATGGCTTAGAGAAACTCGATCAAATGGTGATTCACTCAGGCGAGGCCTAATGATGACCACTGAGTTTGTTCGGCTGCATGGCTATGTCAATCCCCTGAATTTGCACAAGTGGAGGAATGATCGCTGGTTGGAGATGATTCTGGAAACCTGTTCGGAGTATCAGGTTAAAGGTAAAGATTGGCCAAATGCCCGTCAGTGGAATGAAGAGTTGCTTAGAGGACTGCGCAATTAAACTTATAGATATCGAAAGGATTGAATTATGTTTGGTAAACGTTTAAATGGGAAATTTCAGCTATTCCTGATTATATCCATCCTGCCCCAGCTTTGCAGTTGTGCTGAAGTTTATTCCAGCGGGAGTCCCGATACTAATCGCATGCGTACTGAGGTGAAAGAATCCAGTTGTGCTGAATTTTATCCCAGCGGGAGTCCCGATATTGACCGCATGCGGGCTGAGGTGAAAGGATCCCCGACAACAGCAGACAATTACCAGAAGCGGGCTCTTCTTTTGTTTGTCTGGCTGGGAAGCGTGCAGCAACAAAGTGCGGATACGCATCCGTTTTTTGATATCGACAAGGCCTATTATCAGTTGCAGGGAAAAGTCGTTCACGGTCGCGGACCGGCGAAAGAAAAAGCTACCCGGAGCATTTGCAAGGTGGTGGATGACGGCTACAAGGTGATGGAGAAAATTTTCCGCACCTTGAAAGAAGATGGTCCCATTTATGAGCCATTCACGGGAGATCCTGCAGGCTTCCCTGAAGGAGGTGACATGGAGGCTGACTGGCCCATGTTCCAGGGGAACAAACACAATACGGGCTATACGAAAGCACCAGGTCCCAAAACCGGCGAACTCGCATGGAAGTTTCCGGTTGGTTTGGGATGGTATGCTCGTCCGGCGATAGAGGGCAGCCGGGTCTATGTGGCATCACCCGGCATGCATACCACCAGCCTCTGTCTGAATCTGGATACGGGAGAGGAGATATGGAAATCTACCCAGGACCACCCACTTCTGGGCATTTACAAATACCCGGCCATTGCATCTACACCTTTGATATTGAAGGACCGGATCGTGTTGAGGGAGGTCAACAGCCATGGTGGCAATGAAGGTCAGGCAAAGAATCTTGTCTATGTTGACAAGAAAACCGGAAACACCGTTTCCAGAAAATATGCCGGACATGTGGATTACCGCACGCAGGTTGCTCCGGTTGCGACAAATGGAAAATACATGGTTTATCCTTTCGGGGTTCACGATATTTACGGTGCCCCCGCCATTTGCCAAAACCTGAACCGATTGATTTGTGCCGATGTCAATAACGAACGCAAACTTTGGGACTTCAATGTCGGGGATATTGATGTCCTGGCAGAACCGGTCATGACAGATCGTCGTGTGCTCCAGGGCACGACGGAAGGATACCTGTATTCGCTCAATTTGGAGGCTAAGCATGGTACACGAATCGCCTGGAAGTTCAAAGCCGATGGTGCTGTCAATACGGCTGTGGCGATAGCTGATGGGAAAGTCTATTTTGGGTCCAATGGCGGTGTCCTGTATGCTTTGAATGAAGCAGACGGATCGCTGATCTGGCAAACCCGGGCAGCCTCCATCGAGCATCGAGCCAGAAAACACTTTACGGTGCCCCTGGTGATCGATAAAAAGATTTATGTCGGGTCAGCCAACAAGCACTTCTATTGCCTTGATGCCGCATCCGGTAAAATCCTGTGGCAAACAGAATTGACGGACTGGATTCGTGCCAAACCCGTTTTGACATCCGAAGGCCTTTTAGTTGCAGGCGTGGACGGTATGCTTTCCTGCATCAGCATCAATGGCTCGCTTAAATGGAGTAAGCGGATATCCACGCATCCGATCTATGCCGATTTAGTAGCAGCTGCCGATGGCATCCTGGTTAACGACAGCGACTTGTGGCTGCGCCGCATAAATGCCGCGGGAGATGTTCTTTGGAAACGGAGTCTTCTCAACGCATTCGAAAACGAACAAGGTGAACGGATCTTCACAGATGTTCTATCGGGAGGCACGTACTATCAATCTAAACCGACTGCCAGTAAAGGGAAATTATATTTCGGTAATCCGGCTGGATTCCTTTATTGCGTGGATGCGGAAACGGGCGCCGAAAACTGGAAATTCGAAATGGGAGCTGCTATTTCCGTTGGTCCTGCTATAGCCGATGGCAAGGTCTTTGCCGGTCAGCAAGGCGGCGAACGCTTCTTCTACTGCTTGGATGCGCAATCAGGTGAGCTTGTCTGGAAACAGACGGTTCCCGGAGGCTGGGTCTGGGGCTCAGCGGCTGTCGACGATGGTCGTGTTTATGTTCCGACAGTCAATGGATACGCGGTTTGCCTCGATGCCGACACAGGCCACATCATTTGGATGTATCCCACAGCGAAATCCGTACCGGCTGAGCCTGCCATCGATGGCGATCTGGTATATTTCGGGTCATGGAGTCGTTCCCTTTATGCTTTCGACAAGAAAACAGGTGAGATCGTCTGGAAGGAGAACGGTATCGGTCTGGATTCGGGAACCCTGATCGCCTACGACGGAAAGATCTACCTGCCCCATCATAGTAACGTGTTCATGTACTTTGATGCTGAAAATGGAAAGATACTAAGTCACGGTAACACCAATCCGGAACAAAAGGGCAAATTTCATAACTTTAATGCAACGCCCGCTTTCTTTAAGGACCGTGCCTATTATACGGCGAGGGTTGGAACCGGCCTTCAAGGTGTGCCGATGGCTTCCAGAGTCTATTGTGTCGATGCCGCATCAGCTAAGATCCACTGGACTTTCCCTGACGGCGGTGGTCTGTCCGCGCCAGCCATTGCCAGTGACCGGGTTTACATTGGTTCAGGCAATACGCCTTTATTCTATTGCCTCGACGCCTATTCAGGAAAACCACTTTGGATTTACAAGCTCGGACAGCGTGTTGAGGAAGCCACCCTATGTATTTACACCGACAAGGTGTATGTCCTCGCCGGCGATGGATATGTCCATGCAATCAAGTAGGCAAGACTGTAAGATGAATTATAAAATGAATGGGAATGTATAATGCTGAAAATGTGCAATGCGAAATACGCATTACTCGGAGTGGCTTTTCTGCTCTGTTTGAATTCTCAGGGAGGAGTTGCTGCAGATACAGGTCGTCGCAATAGTCAACTGAACGAGAGACTGATTGCGGGAAAACAAAGCAGCACCCCTGCCGCGGTTCATGTTGATTTTAAACCGAGCGGACACGCAGAACTGGATGCGATTCGCCAGTCAATATCATCTCAAAAAACAACTAAGGAAAACTATAAACTGCGCATTTTCCTTTTGAAGCAATGGGTGTGCACCCTCCAGCAGATGGGGGCCAATGTCGAACCTTTCCTGGATGTGTCAGGGACCTTTAACCGTATCTTTCCATGGAACCTGTTTGCATTGCGTGGAAAAGAAAAAATCCTTTCATCCAAAGAAGAGGATCAGCTGTATCCGGCCATCGATGAAGGGTACCGGATCCTGGAAAAAATTTATTCCGAATGTAATCAACTGACGGAGGCGCCGGTTCTCCATGCAGACTCGACTCCATTAGCAGAGTCAACAGCTCCGGCGAAACCGAAAAATTTATTCGGAATGCTTAAAACGAAACGACGTCCGGAGGACTGGCCGCTTTATCAAAAGAACAATCAGCATACAGGTTACGCAGAGACGGATCACACTCTTGTAGGAAAAGAAGCGTGGAGATTTCCCGTCGGACTTGCCTGGGAAACACAACCGGTTATTGAAGATGATATTGTCTATGCCGTTTCGCCGGGCATGCGTACGATCATGTACAGTCTGGACCTGAATACCGGCAAGGAACTCTGGTCGACCAAACAGCTACCGGCCATTGTGGTGGACCAGTTATATTGGACCCCATGTGCTGCTTCTACCCCCCGGATTCAGAATGATGAGATCATTGTCCGCGACTTGGGTTCCCGAGGGAATAAAGGTGATACTCGCTATGCTATCGTGATCGATAAAAAATCAGGAAAGATCAAAAGAAGAATTGAAACCGGACATGTTGATTACCGGGCAGGATACGCGCCCATAGCTGCGGATAAAAAATACATCGTTTTTCCGCACGGCACACAGGATATACATGAGGACCCACCTGTGTGCAAGCCTTTTAACAGGCTGATCTGCAGACACGTCGAAAGCGGGAAAAAAATGTGGGACAAGCCGGTGGGTCCGACTCTGTGTGAACCGGTCATCAAGGGCAATACGGTTGTGACCGGGACGATGGCTGGAAATGTCTTCTGCTTTGAACTGGAATATGGGGGGGGGGAAATATGGCCGGGAACGGTGCGGTGGCAGTTTAACGCGTCAGGCGGTGTTAACAAAAGTCCCTGTATCGAGAATGGGAAGGTGATTTTCGGTTCCAACGACGGACAGGTATATTGCCTGTCAGAAATAGACGGAAAAGTTATTTGGACATTTAAAACAAAAGCCCCGGAAAAACGGGCGATGAAAAATTTCTCGGCACCGGTGTGCGTCAATGGAAAGATTTATATCGGCAGCGCAGATACATTTCTATATTGCCTCAATGAACAGGACGGCAGCCTGGAATGGAAATATAAATGTACCGACTGGCTGCGCAGTCGGCCTGTGGTATCAGGAAATAAAGTATTCATCAGTACAATTGACGGTAAATTACTCTGTCTAAAAAACAATGGAAATAAAGCCGAACTTTTATGGGAAAGAAAATGCGGCACCCATCAATCCCTGGCGGACCTGACGTTCAGTAAAAATAAGATCCTGGTGACCACGTCCGACCTGTTTTTATGGTGTTACAACGACCAGGGTGATTTGCTTTGGAAAAAAAGTTTACTTGAATGTGCATATGATGGAGCCCACAGAATAAACCTTGAGCAGGTAGCAGGAGGTGGTTACTTTCAATCCAAACCCACAGCGGCTGACGGAAAGATCTTTTTCGGCACCCCTTCACGTTTTATTTATGCTGTGGAAGCAGACTCAGGAAATGAATTGTGGAAATTCGAACTTGGGGCCGCAATCTCGGCAGCACCATCCTATTCAAATGGCAGGATTTTTGCCGGCCAGCAAGGCGGGGAAGAATATTTTTATTGCATTGATGCGCAGACCGGCCAGAAAATATGGCAGCAGTCTATCGGTTGGGTCTGGGGCTCATGTAATATTGCTGAAGGCAAAGTGTTAATCCCTTGCATTGATGGATATGCAACATGCCTGGATGAGAAAACCGGAGCCATTATATGGCGGTACAGAACAAATGCCTCGTTGTGTACTGAACCTACCATTGATGGTGACACCGTATTTTTCGGTGGATGGGACCGGTTCATTCATGCCTTCGATATTCATACAGGCCGAATCAAATGGAATCGTCGTTATCAGAACGGGACTGATTCCGGATCACAAATCGCGCATAACGGAAAATTATATTTTCCCTCTCCCGGCAGCCAATTCAGATGTCTGAATGCTGAAACGGGTGAAATTGAATGGAATATACAAGTTGATAGATCGATCTTCAATGTAACACCTGCATTTCATAACAACAAGATCTTTGCTCCGGCAATGATCGACAGGTGTCTTGGTGGAATATCAGTAAGCTGTAATGTGTATTGTTTGGATATAGAGAGCCGACAGATTGTATGGACTCATCCCGGTGGAGGGCATACTGCACCGGTTGTTGCCGGAGGTAGGGTGTATTTTGGCTCGCTGACATCTCCGTACATTTATTGTGTTGATGAAAAGGGAAATGGCGACGGGACAACTCAATGCTTCTGGAAATTCAGAATGGACAATCGAATCGAAGAATCCTGTCCCGCATTCTATGATAACAAACTGTATATACTCAGCTCAGGGGGATGGGTACATGCGATCAAATAGGCAAGACTGTGAGATGAATTATAAAATGAAAGGAGGTTAAATATGAAAGTCCCAGAACAACCCAGGCAGTTTGAATTATGGATAAATGGTGAATTGACTGCGCCGGACAGCGGCGGGTATATCACCCGTATCAGCCCGGCTCACGACTGTCCGGTCACCCGGGTTCCCGAAGCAGCAGCCGGCGATGTCAATAAGGCGGTGGCGGCGGCCAGGCAGTCGTTCGAGGCAGGAACCTGGGCGAATCTTCCAGGGGCCGCGCGGGCGGAGATTCTCCATGCCGTTGCCTTGAAGCTGGTAGAATCCTCGTCGGAACTGGCGCTTTACGAAACGCTGGAAAGCGGCAAGCCCTTGACCCAGTCCGGATTTGAAGTCGAATGGGCAGCTGGTCTGTGGAAGCACGCGGCCGCGCTTTGCCGCCACTTATACGGACAAAGCTGCAATACCCTGGGAGAAGGGACCATCGCAATGACACTGCGTGAGCCCGTCGGAGTGGTCGGGCTTATTACACCGTGGAATTTCCCGTTGCTCATCGCCAGCCAGAAGGCCCCGTATGCATTGGCTGCCGGTTGCTCGGTGGTCATCAAACCTTCTGAGCTGACTTCGGCAACAACGCTGCTACTCGCAGAAATTCTGAAGCAGTGCGGTGTTCCGGACGGGGTGTTCAATGTCGTAACCGGTTATGGCGACCCCGTTGGTCAAGCCTTGTGTGAGCATAAGGATGTCGAGATGATCTCGTTCACCGGATCGACAAAGGTTGGCAAGACCATTTCCCGCGCTGCGGCGTGCAACCTCAAAAAAGTATGCCTCGAGCTGGGAGGTAAGAACCCCATGATCATCATGGACGACGCGAATCTCGACGACACAGTTGATGCCACTCGTCTGGGTGCCTTCTTCAATATGGGGGAATGCTGCAACGCCAGCAGCCGTATCCTGGTACAGGATGGCATTGCCGATAAGGTTGTTGAGCGATTAACAGCCTTTGCCAGTGAACTGACCGTCGGCGACCCTCTTGAAGAAGACTCCAAGCTGGGGGCGATCATTAATGAAGAACAGGAGCAGAAAATCCTGGGCTACATCAAGTCCGGCCAGGAAGCCGGAGCCCGGATTTGCATGGGCGGCGGCAAAGTGAAAACAAAGAAGGGGCGTTACCTCGAAGTTACCATACTGGATCATGTCCCGGCCGATTCCGCCATCGCGACCGAAGAAGTGTTCGGGCCGGTACTTGTTGTAATTCGCTTTAAGACGCTCGATGACGCCATTGCCATCGCCAACGGTACGACCTATGGTTTGTCGGCTGGTATTTTCACCAACGATTATAACCAGGCGATGAAGGCATCCCGCAGCTTGCGGGCCGGAACCGTATGGGTGAACACCTGGCTTGAGGGGCATGCGGAACTGTCTTTCGGCGGCTACAAGCAAAGCGGGCTGGGACGGGAGCTCGGAAGCAAGGCCGTCGAAGAATATACCGAAGAAAAGAGCGTTCTTTTCAGTCTTGGAAAACGCCAGCCCTGGTGGTGATTCCGCCGTCTGTAAACAGTGAAAAAATTTAACTAGATAAAAAATCATTAAAAGAAAGGAAGCAAAATGGACACATTAGGAATTTTTTACGCGGTCATGACGGTCATGGCCTGGGGGACGTGGCTGGTGCCTTCGCAGAAGGTCAAGTTTGCCAATGAGCAGGTCAAGATATTTTATGTGGCACTGGCTACCTGCCTGATTGCCGCGGCCATTGTATCGATCCGAGGTGAGCTGGGGCAGTTGGCATCCGGCGGGGCATGGATTCCAGTTGTTGGCGGCCTGATCTGGGCGGTCAGCGCCTATTGTGCCTTCGTGGCCTGCAAGCATATCGGTATTGCCAAGGCGTTCGGGATCTGGGCGCCGCTGAACATTATCGTTTCCTTTATCTGGGGTCTGACCCTCTTTGGCCAGTTCAGAGACAGTTCGCTCCTGATCGGCCTGGTGGCTATTCAGGCGATAGCACTGGTGATTTTCGGTATCCTGATGATCATCTTCTCCGGTGACTCAGGCGGAGGGGACCAGGACAGGGAAGGCAAATCAGCCATGCGAGGTTTGTTGGGAGCGATCGGTGCCGGTGTGCTGTGGGGAACCTTTTATATTCCTGCCGCCTACCTTTCGCGGACTATCGAAGGGGTTTCCGAGATTTCTCCCTGGGCCTCGGGGCTTCCTTTGGCTGTTGGGATGGTCATCGGTACCACTGTGCTGGTCGCGCTGACCGGCAAGGCGCCAAAAATGGAGAGTAAGCTCGATTATGTGCGGGTGTTTTCTTCAGGCGGACTCTGGGCGATAGGTTTTTTCGGCATGCTGCTGACGGTCAAGGCGATTGGCCCGGGACCCGGATATACCATTGCTTCACTCTGTGTGGTGGTCAATGCGCTTTGGGGCGTGTTCTATTTCAAGGATCCCGCGCCGAAGTCGCGTGCGGCAATGCTGACCTTTATCGGGGTGACCATTGCCACGCTTGCAGGCCTGGTGCTCGGCAATCTCGAACTGTTGGAATCCATGTATGAAATTACGCTGAGGAGTCAATAGCCATGGCTGAAACACGCATAAAATGTCAGATCAAAGGTGAAGTGGCAATGATCCTTCTCGAGCCGCCCGAAGGCAAGCCGCCTACACTGGATGGTGATGTTCTGGGCGAGTTGGAGAGCTGCATTGAAGAAGTTCGCCAACAGAAACCCCGTATCGTATTGGTACGCAGCACCTCTGAACGCTTTTTCTGC
>SDBT01009784.1_pt1 | contig 15519 bp, 11 predicted proteins | sample 2277101 | NCBI WGS metagenome assembly SDBT01 (sample SAMN10404973, study PRJNA504765) | marine sediment metagenome | isolation source: marine sediment core GS10_PC15, 103 cmbsf | place: Arctic Ocean: Southern Knipovich Ridge | collected 2010 | reverse complement strand
TGCACATAACCAGCTAATTTGGTCATTGGCCAAGATAGGCAGTGTCTTCAGCCGTGATGCTAGAACAGTTAAGGTATCGGTCGAAGAAGAGCGAAAAATCCTCACCAGACGCAAGGAAGATCAGAAAAAGAAAGAGCAGCATACCGAGAGAGTACCTATACAACAGCAACAGAAAGAACATATTAAAATACTACAACAGATGGCTAGATCCGCGTTAGACCATCTTCCTGATTTACCCGATCTTCAAAACGAACCTGGAGCATTTGACTCGTTCAACGAAGCCGTTGTGAAGGTATATCGGAGACTAACTGGAGATGTTGATGATTGGAAAGATATGGCCGAACACTTGGGGGATAAAGGAAACGAGATTGAGATGATGTCGTCTGTATTAGATGACGTACTGCCCGGAGGGTCGCTAGTAAGGCCCCGATTGGATGAATATAAAAGGAACCTCGAGAAAGCCTGGTTTCTCATCAAGTTTGGTGGACTTAAGACTATTTCCGAGTCCAGTGATACAAGAAAATGGGAGTGGGAATTCCTAAACCAGAGATGCCAAAATTGTCCGGATCAAGAATATGAACCAGTGGACATTACACCTTAAGATATCACAAGTTTCCCGTGTAGTTCCTGGCAAGAGAACGCTATGAAGGAATAATAAACCACAGCCCAATCCTATAGCACACTAGTTCCTCAGGTGATCTCAGTGCAACGAGTGCACAAGCATTGCCAAGTCATTGATCCCCTCCCCCCTACCCCGCCCGGGCCGATGTCGCGGAAAAACCCACCCGCTGAACCCATAACCTAGTGGTTAACAGCCACCGATAAAAACGTCCGCCGAATTTCACGCCTGAAGGCCAGGCGTGAAACTATAAGACGAAAAAGGAACGTTTTTTGGAATTGAGGTCTCCACAGGTATAGACTCGTGGACAAACCGTCACAAGGTTAAATTTCAAGAGCTAGCTTGTTTATCACTCTCGCCGCGGAAAAAATTGATAGAGTAAGTTGACTTCTCAGTACCTATGGCCTATATTGTTGCTATTATCTTTTGTGAGTTCGATTGTGCCAGCATACCAAGAGTCGACTTCTTATTGATTGGCCAGGATACCAACTGGCCAGTATCGATAGGAAGCATGGAATCTGTTGTGAACCGGCTCGAAAGCTAATTATTTTAGTTGTAGAGGATTCGCCTTAAAGGAGAGGCGAAAATAAGCAATAAGGGAGCATGGTATGAGTGATCGAAGAAGAATCATCATCTTAATAGGGATTATGACCATCCTCTCCCTGGTTGTGGGCAGCATTGCCATATTAATACTTTACAATACCTCCCTCGAACAGAACCGGGCACGACTTATTGAAACCGCCAAAAGCCGGGCGCGTCTTATTGAATCCGTGGCACGGTACGATGCCGTCTATAGCCCAGATTATCCGGGAGGTTCAGAAGCCGCTACCATTAGTCAGATCATCGAAGCACATAGCAATTTCGAGGGGTTCGGACAGACAGGGGAGTTTACCCTCGCCCGCCTCGAAGGGGATAATATTGGATTTTTGCTGAGACAGCGGCACTCTGACCTCACTTACCCTGAGCCAGTGCCTTTGGACTCAAATCTAGCGGAGCCGATGCGGCAGGCACTCGCGGGCTTTTCGGGGTCTCTAATCGGGCTTGATTACCGGGGTGAGACCGTTCTGGCGGCCTTCGAGCCGGTAGCTGTGTTGAACTTGGGCATCGTTGCCAAAATAGATATGGCCGAGATTCGAGCGCCGTTCGTGCGTGCCGGCGGGACAGTTGCCGGGGCTGCCATCGCGCTTATTGCGCTCGGCATTTTTCTCTTCTTGAGGGTCAGTAGTCCTATAATCAGGCATCTGAAAGAGTACACAGAAGGGCTGGAAACGGAAATCACCGAGCGCGAGAAAGTGGAAAAGGCGCTACGTGAGAGCGAGCAGCGCTGGTCTACAACTCTGGTGAGCATTGGCGATGCGGTAATTGCCACTGACCTGGGAGGCAGGATTACTTTCATGAATTCCGTGGCTGAAACACTAACCGGCTGGAACCTCCCCGAGGCTTCTGCCAGACCGGCGATGGAAGTATTTAACATTGTAAATGAGAACACCCGAAAGGCAGTAGAGAACCCTGTCGCCAGGGTTCTCCAGGAAGGAGCTATTGTCGGCCTGGCTAACCATACTATCCTGGTGAGGAAGGACGGGACGGAAATTCCAATTGACGATAGCGGTGCGCCAATACTGGACCAGGATGGCAAAGTCACAGGTGTGGTACTCGTTTTCCGCGACATTACCGAGCGTAAGAAAACTGAACAAATGAAAGACGAGTTTATCAGCCTTGTCTCCCATGAACTCCGCACTCCCATGACGGTTATTACAGGTTCATTACGGACCGCCGTGTCCGAAGGGATATCCCCGGAGGATAAAGAGTTACTTCTTCAAAACGCCATCGAAGGCTCGGAGTCGCTATCAGCCATTCTGGAAAACTTGCTGGAACTGTCAAGGCATCAGGCTGGCTGGCTCCAACTTCGCAGGGAGTTGGTCAGCGTCCCTATTATCGCTGAAAATGTCATCAAGCTATTGAAAGCCCGGGGCGCGGGCCAAAATTTTTTGGCGGATTTCTCCGGCGATTTACCGCCGGCTGAAGCTGACCCGGTGAGGGTGGAGAGAATACTCTACAACCTGCTGGAAAACGCTACCAAATACTCTCCCGGGGAGAGCGAGATAAAGGTCTTTGTCAGCAGCGATAAGGATTTTGTGGTTACCGGAGTGACTGACCAGGGTAGCGGTATATCCCCTGAAAACCAGGGCAAGCTTTTCGAATCGTTTGAACGATTAGAGTTAGGCGCACACTCTGTCCAGGGGCTCGGGCTGGGCCTGGTGGTATGTAAGCGGCTGGTCGAAGCTCAGGGCGGACAAATCTGGGTGGAATCGGAGCCCGGTAAAGGTTCAACCTTTTATTTCACGCTCCCAGTAATCAGGGAAACGGCTTAATCTTCACTCTCTCTGGGTCTCAAAAGCGTCTCGATTTTCCTTACTGCGGCATCCGGGGAAAATGGTTTGTGCAAGAAATCATCGGCACCCAGACGTAATGCCGGTTGCTGGTTTCCGGGACTGGCACTGAAGGCAATGACCGGCAACTTGCTGAAGATCCTTATTTCCTCCAGTACTTTAAAGCCATCCACTCCCGGCATAACGATGTCAAGGAGCACTATATCAGGTCTAACTGACTTGACTAACTCCAGTGCTTCTTCGCCGGAAGTGGTCGTGATGACCTCAAAACCCCGAAGCTTAAGGCTTATCTCAATGAATTTTAGTACCTTCGGTTGGTCATCGACCACCAGAACACTTCGCTTTTTCTTCATTATAGTTATCGACAAATTACACTGGCCAAGAGCAAGCCTTACCCGAGGCCATTTAAATCTCTGATAATTGTACTACATTCTACCTCAAATTATTGCAAAATCCTAGAACAAAATATTACGTATTGATAATATTTTTATTACAGTTCTTCGTCAAGGCAACCTGTTTTCGTTCACCTGGCGACACGGATACCATGACACTTCACGTCGTGGTTCTAGTAGCTCTTCCCCGTTGCCGGTAATTTTCACTCATTTTGTGCAATGAAGAAAGGGTTTTAGCTAACAAATAGCTAACGGAAGGAATGAAACTGGATAACACGAAACGGTACTATACGCACAAATCAGGTTTTTCCGGGTAGATAGAATAATACCAAACTGAGCGTAAAGGTACTATTAGACACCGTCTTACAGACTTTTAATCAGGTGCTCAGGCTAAATTGAATCTGAAAAGTTCTTCTTTCTGTCCACTCAGCTCCGCTTAACGGGACGAAACCTAGAACTCCCCGCCAACTTCGACGAGTTTCAAATTGGCCGGGGAGACTTTTTTCAGTGACCTTCACTTGGCCTCCAGCAGTGGCATCAGTTCACGGTTTGCTTTCTTCCAGGGCACTACATCCTCCTTTTTTGGTCGTCCGGTTTAATCCTGGACAGTAGATTGGCTATATCTGTTTTAGCCTCAAGGATATTTACCCAGAGGTCGCCAACTTTAGCCAGCCTGTCCGGGGCGGTCAGGATGGTGAAATCGGTAGGATAGGCCTTACCAAGCTCATCCCACCGCAGGGGGACGGAAACACTGGCCTCCCGGCTGGGGCGGGGCGAATATATGGAAGCCAGGGTCTTGCCGCGCACATTTTGGTTGTGGTCCAGGAACACCTTTCCCTTCCGCTTCTCCACAGCCCAGTCCATCGTAATCTCGGCCGGGTGCTGCTGCAGGAGAAAGCGACTCAGCGTTTCCGCTGCGGAATGGGTGCCGTGAAAATCCATCTGGCGCAGAACGGGGACAAAAATGTGCAGTCCGGTTTGTCCCGAGGTCTTCACGAATGAGGGAAATGAGAGACTGTCCAGGGTTTGCTTCAATTTCAAGGCTACCTGGCAGGTCTTGCTGAAGGCATTCCGGTTCAGTTCCGGTTCTGCCCCGGCCGCTTCTTTACCGGAATATATGTACGGATCAATATCAAATATTATGAAATCGGGGTAGCTTGCATAGTAATCGGCCTCCCCGGCAACACTGGCATCCGCCCTAAAATCAGGTCCTGGCTTCACCCTGGAAAACCAGGTATGGAGCTCGATATCCACTATCTGCCCCAGCCAGAGCAAAGTGGACAGATTATTGCAGAGTAGATATTCTTGCCTGGGTGTATCATGGGAGGAAAGAGGCACGGTAGCAACGAATCCGGGCACAGGCTGATAGTGTTTCTGGAAGAAATGCTGGCCATAAATGCCATTGGGATACCTGCTTAGCGTAAGCGGCCTATCCCTGAGGTGAGGCAACAACCATGGTGATACCCGCACCAGGTAAGTGATAAGGTCGCGCTTGGTGAGCGCTCTGGTTTCGCCAATTTCAGGCCAGAGCGCTTTGTTGAGATTGCTCAATGATACTTTTTGCCATTCGACCTCGATAATTAAGCTGTTTTTCGAGTTAGCCAGCTGCTCCAGGACATGTTTACCGGCATCAGGTCTGTCCGCAGAACCTGTTTCCAGGGATTTACCGACTTTTTCTACGGCTTTGGCTCGGTGGATGGAAGCCGCCAGTTTGTCATCACGCACTCTTAGAAATACCGGCGCTCGCAAGCGGTACTCCCGGGTCAATTCAGCGAATTTTACCTCCACAACCAGTTCCGGTTTTACCCAGATTACCCCGGCAGTCTGCTCAGGCTCTGGATAGAAGGGACTCCTCTTAATACCAATGGTTTCCAGCTGTTTCTTCAGCGTTAATAAGGTGTCGTTATCAAAACCGCTGCCCACATTGCCGACATACTGAAGGTTTCTTTTATCATCATAATAGCCGAGTATCAGAGCCCCGAATGTTTTTGTCCGGTTGCCCGTGCCCCGGGTAAATCCTCCGACCACAAACTCGTCACTGGTAACCGCTTTTATCTTGAGCCAGCTATTGGAGCGCTTTCTCGGTTCGTAGAGGCTGTCCTGCCTCTTGGCGACGATGCCCTCGAGGCCGTTCTCGATTGCCGCGCGGTAAACGGTCTGGCCGTCAATGAAAAAGTGTTCGACGAGACGGACATCCTGGTTGGTGTCGAGTACGCTGTGGAGCAATTCCTTCCTCTGTTTCAGGGATACTCCCTTCAGGTCATAGCCGTCGAGGTAGAGGATATCAAAGACATAGTAGATAATGGCTGATGGCGGCTCTGTCGGGTCGGTCTTAATCCTATTTATTGACTTCAGGTAGCCCTGGAGACACTCGAAACATAACCTGCCCTTTGAATCGAGGGCGATAATTTCACCATCGAGTATAAACTGTGAAACTGGCTGGCGCTTTATGCTCTCGGGCAGGGTGGGGTAATGCTCGGTGACATCAATCCCGCGCCTGGACTGCAGCCGGACTTTGCCGTTATTCACAAAGGCCAGCGTGCGGAAACCGTCCAGCTTCGGCTCGAAGAGCCACTGCTCATCTGAGAATGGGGTGGCGGCAGGCGAGACCAGCATTGGCGAAAGCCTGGCGGGAAATGCCGCCTTTACAGCTCCATCAATATCACCGAGGCTGGCAGCGACCGGCTTCTTGCGGGATGGCAGGTGGCCCGATTTGAGGTCGTCAATGGTTAGTCCCGAAATGACCGAGGTTTCTTCCGACAGGATATCGCGGTGCGGGTCAGCATGCTTATCCCGGTGTTTTATCAGCAGCCAGTTCTTATCGCTGCGCTGCATCTTGACCAGCGTCCAGGAGCCTTTGAGTTTCTCTCCTCTGAGGGATATCGAGATTTTTCCACTGGCCAGTCCTTCCCTCATCCGTTCTTCGGCCCCGGTCCGGTCACCAGAGGAAAGCTCCTCGAGTTCATCCGGAGAATAAGTCCCCCGGTCCCAGATAATTACCTGCCCTGCGCCGTACTGTCCCCGGGGAATAGTGCCTTCAAAGCTGGAGTAGTCCAGCGGGTGGTCTTCAACCATTACCGCCAGGCGCTTTCTTTCGGGGTCGTAAGATGGCCCTTTCGACACTGCCCATGATTTCAGCACCCCGTCCATTTCAAGTCGGAAATCGTAGTGCAGTTGCCGGGCGGCGTGTTTCTGAACGACGAAGGTGAGGGACCCTTCGTCGGCAGGCTCCCGGTCAGCTGAGGGTTCCGGAGTGCGCCTAAAATCTCTTCTTCCTTTATAATTCTGAAGCATCACTTTAATTATAACCCCGCGGTAAAGATGATGGCCACCCGGGTCTAAGGTTGAACGCATGCGGGTGATGAACTAAAATATTCTTGATATACTGGCTGTGGGGAAAAATGTCACAGATTTTGATTGGAACATCATCCTGGGCAGACCACTCCCTGGTAGAAAGCGGCCTGTTTTATCCCCCGGAAGTAAAAACTCCGGCCGGCAGGCTGAGCTACTACTCTGAGAGGTTCCCTATTGCCGAGATAGATTCCAGCTATCACTATTTTCCCACGCGTCAGAACCTGACCTTATGGCTGGAGAATACACCGCCCGGTTTTGTTTTTGATATCCGGGCTTTCAACCTCTTTACCGGACATCCCACCCCACTCGCTACCGAGGTCAATTCGGGAGGAGCATAAGGAACTGGCGAATCACGAAGGCAATCTTTACCTGCACCACCTGCCTGAAAATGTGGCTGACCGGCTCTGGGGAATCTTCGCCTCGTACGCCGGGGCAATAGAGTCAGCCGGCAAGCTTGGAGTGATACTGTTCCAGTTTCCTCCCTGGTTCCACCCAAACCAGGAAAACTTCGGTTATTTGACTGCTTGTCGGGAGCGCTTTCCTGAGCACCAATTGGCGGTAGAGTTCCGTACCGGAGGCTGGTTCTCCGGGGATAACCTGGAGGAGACCCTGACTTTCCTGCGTCGGCACGAGCTTGCCCTGGTGTGCGTGGATGAACCGCAGGGGATGAAAACCAGTGTTCCGCCGGTGGCCGAGGTTACTTCATCAGTGGGGATGGTGCGTTTCCACGGCCGGAATGCTGAAAACTGGGAGAAAAAGGGAATTTCAGCGGAAGAGCGTTTCAACTACCTCTACAGTGTGGATGAGCTGAGGGCGTGGGTACCGGATATACGGCGGATGGCGGAGCAGGCGGAAAGAGTCCACGTCATCTTCAAGAATAAGTCCGGGGATTTCCCGGTCAGGAATGCCCGGGAGTTTACAGAGATGTTAAGATAGCCTGCCTTATCGTTATCCTTTGCCTGCCGCGGCGACACTGGCTTTGAGGGCCGTCATCAGGTCCTCTATCTCTACCTCTGGTATTTCCGGAGTCTTGATTTCCACCCCTTTCAGCTTGGCTTTAACTATCTCCTGAAGTGCCAGCGTGTACTCGTCGCGGTACTCATCCGGTTTGAAACCGGTGGTCATCGCTTCCACCAGCTTTACTGCCATTTCAGGTTCGTCTGCGGTCAGTTCCTGCACCGGTGGAGCCAGATCGTCCGCGGGCAGAATTTCGTTTTTATAGTGCAGGGTATGCAGGGCCAGGATTTGATTCAGGGGACGCAGGCAGCAGAGGTGCTCACGCCTCTGGAAAGCCACCTTAGCAATGCCGACCAGTCCTGTTTTCTCCAGCACCATTTTGAGCAGGGAAAACGGCTTTACTCCGAGTTCCTCAGGTTCCAGATAGTGGCTGCCGCTGTAGTATATGGTATCAATTTCTTTTGCACTAACAAAACCGATGATATCAATAGTGTGTGTGGTTCTTACCGGCACCTTGTTGAAATCATCTTCGTCAAAGATGACATACTGCTCCTTGCTGTACTCGTAACCCCGTACCGTCTCCCTGGTGCTGAAGTACTCATCATCTTCAGCGCAGTAGAGTACCTGTTTGGGACGGGTAAGGCACTTCTTGTGCAGGTAGTGAAGGCTCGGCGTTTTACTCTCGGTGGCCACTGACATTTTTACCGGTATGGCCACCATGCCGAAACTAATTACCCCTTTCCAGAACGCTCTGGGCATATTATCCTCCCTCATGTGTTAGTCGCCTTTTCCAGTACCTGAAATCATCTAAGAGCCAGTCTTAACAGCTTATCGTCTCCTTCTGATGGCCCACCTCGCCCGTCACGATTACTTGTCAGGATATAAATTGCATTGTCGGGTCCCTGTACTACATCACGTAGACGACCAAACTCACCTGCAAGAAGCCGTTCGAAGCTAAGCACTTTCAAGGGGTCACTAATGTCAAGAGTAAGGCGATAAAGTGTTTGGCCGCGTAATCCAACGAACAGCAATGAGCCATCCCAAGGGCCACCGACCACAAAAGTGGCGCCAGCCGGAGCCCATGTTTCCGAGCTTCCGCTTTGTACAACCGGAGAGACCATATCTTCCCGGGTTTTATCTCCGTATATGACGGGCCAACCGTAATTCCTGCCAGCTTCGATAAAGTTTACCTCATCCTGTCCTGAGCCCTGGAAACCGCTTGGTCCATGCTCTGTTGAATAGAGACGACCTGTTCCCGGCTGCCATGTCAGTCCCTGAGGATTACGGTGACCATATGAATACACGATTGAGTTTGGAAAAGGGTTATCTGGCGGCACTGTTCCGTCTGGATTCAAACGTAGTATCTTACCATTGAGAGACGAGATATCCTGAGCTAAGTCAGAGTCTTGCGCATCACCCATAGTCCAGTAGAGCTTGTTATCGGGTCCAAAGCGTAACCTGCCGCCATGGTGGTTACTGGCACCCGGCACTTCATCTACCAGGATCCGGTCCAATATCCCTTTGCCACTCGATTGGTCCTCCCGCATGCGGACAAGTCGGTTCTTGAGTTTGCCTTCCCCATCCACATATGTATACGCCAGGTAGACGAACTTGTTTTGCTGGAATTCAGGGTCGAGGGCCAGTCCAAGCAATCCGGACTCCCCGCGTTGGGCAACATCAATAGTAACCCATGGCTCGGCCAATAGCTGGCCATTCTGCACAATGCGCACCCGGCCGGGCCGTTCAGTGATAAAAATGCTCCCATCAGGCGCAAAGTCGATTGCCCAAGGTGCATCGAGATCAGTGACTACCACTTCCACATCTATGCCTATAGATAACCCGTTGGGTTGTTGAGTTGGTTCAGGAGTTGGTGTCGGGCTGGGGACGGGTAAAGGTGTTGATGCCGGTCCAGCACAAGCAGTCACCAACAGACAGGATATCAAAACTACCGTTAGCCAAACAATTATTGCGTTCTTCATCACCCACCTCCTTATGCCGGTGCAGCTACTTGCGGTTTCCACAAATCAAATATAGCAGGCTACAAATGGAGTAGCCATATAATAATGTTGGAAAAAATTACAAAACTATGACATCTATGTAGTTAGCCACAAAGTTACTACTTGAACAATCCCTCTTATTGTTCCCCCATAACGAAAAGTGAGAATATATGACAGAACGGACGTTTATCATCCGACTTGATAAAATGAGTTCCGGGTTCGAATCAGATGTCTTGGCCGCTCTTGTGCTTTTGTATCATTTCTTCTTTTCTCCTTCCCAGTCTCTCTGATCAGTGTGCTAACTTAGCACGGCTTTGCTCGTCGTGGGATCGAAGGCGTAAATATTGGCCATGTTGAAGATAATCTCAATATCCTGACCCGGCCTTACCGCTGTTCGGGCATCTACCCGGGCCAGGAATGGCTTGTCCCCGCTCAACAAGTGGAGGAAGAACTCGTTGCCCATCAACTCAGTAACATCCACCTTTGCATGGACTGACGCGGCAATTATCCCTGATGGCTGATATTCCGGCGCATGGATATGCTCTGGGCGGATACCAAAAATGATTTTCTTCCCTAAATAGGGCGTCAGCATTTTAACTTTCGGTGAAGGTACCGCCATATGCAGGGTATCTGTCTCCAGATACATTTCCTTCCGGTCTCCCTTCACCATAACCTCAAAGAAGTTCATCGCCGGACTGCCGATGAAACCGGCCACGAATACATTGCCCGGCCTCTCATATAGCTCTTGAGGTCTACCAACCTGTTGTAGAACCCCCTCATTCATCACCGCAATGCGACTGGCCATAGTCATGGCTTCCACCTGGTCATGGGTCACATAGATGAAGGTGGTGCCCAACCGCTGGTGGAGCTTGCTCAACTCGGCGCGAGTCTGGACACGCAACTTAGCATCCAGATTGGAAAGGGGCTCATCGAGTAAGAAGGCGGCGGGCTCGCGTACAATGGCCCGGCCCAGGGCCACGCGCTGCCGCTGGCCGCCGGATAGTTGCCGGGGTTTACGCTTGAGCAGATTTTCAATGCCCAGAATACGGGCCGCGTCCTTCACCCGAAGCTCTATCTCAGCTTTAGGCGTTTTCCGCAAGCTGAGACCAAAAGCCATGTTGTTATATACTGACATGTGTGGATATAGGGCATAAGATTGAAACACCATGGCTACATCTCTGTCTTTTGGCGGCACGTTGTTGACCAGGCGGTCTCCAATATAGATATCGCCATCGGTGATTTCTTCCAGACCGGACAATAATCTTAGCGCAGTGGACTTACCACACCCGGAAGGACCTACTAAAACGAGGAACTCTTTATCTGGAATTTCCAGGTTCAGGTCGTTAATAGCAATCACATCGCCGAACCGTTTGGTCACATGCTCATAGCGTACTTCAGCCATAGCTTAGTTTACGACCTTACATTCATGGCACTCCGACTAATATCTCAAATTTTATTTCAGTCAATTTCTATGGAGTACTCTAGCCCTTTACTGACCCGGCCAGGATGCCCTGCACGAAGTAGCGTTGCAGGGCGAAGAAGATTACCAGCGGGAGCATCATAGAGATGAAGGCGGCCGAGGTAAGCAATTGCCATTGGGTTCCAAATGAACTCACCAGGTTGGTGATGGCCACTGTCATGGGCGTTTTGCTGGGATCCTGCAGAATGACCAGAGCCACCAGGAGGTCATTCCACACCCAGAGGAACTGGAAAATGGCCAGTGAAGCAAGTGCCGGGACGGATAACGGCAACACCAATCGGAAGAAGACGCGGAGATTGGAGGCGCCATCCAGATAGGCCGACTCCAGTAGCTCTTTAGGCAGGGCGCCAAAAAAATTGCGCAGCAGAAAGATGGCAAAGGGTAAGCCATAGGCAGTATGCGCCAACCATATAGCCGGAAAACTCCCCGCTATCTGTAGATTTGTCAGCAGCCGTAACACTGGAATCAGAGTCATCTGGACGGGCACTACCAGGAGAGCGACCACAAAGATAAACAGCGTATCCCGCCCCGGAAACCGCATCCAGGCGAAGGCAAAGGCCGCATAACTGGCCACCAGGATAGGGATGACGGTGCCGGGAATGGAAATGATGAGACTATTTATAAAGCTCGGCCCCATCCGGTTCTGAGTAATAACTTCTTTGTAGTTTTCGAGGGTAAACTCAAAGGGGAGTTGAAAGGCTGTCCACCAACCTGACCCAGCTACTGCGGCTGAATCCCGAAAGGAACTGATCAGCAAGCCAAAGGCGGGGGTCATCCAGAGCAACCCAATGCCCACAACGACAAAGTGTACGGGGAAGCGGGACACAGTCTTTCTAAACCTGAACATAGAACCTTGGAGCGTGGTTTGCCTGCTTTCTGACTCCAGCTTTTCAATCATCGGGTTTCCTCTTGCCTCCGGAAACGCCGGATAGTGATCAGCATAATGGGCAGAATCGCCGCCAGAAGGATGACAGCCAGGGCGGCCGCCCGACCAAAGTCGCGGAAGTTGAACATTTCCTTAAACATCAGAGTAGCCACCACGTCGGTGCCGAAGTTACCCGCCGTCATCACCCAGACCATGTCAAATTTCTTAAGTGCCTGGATCACCAAAGTGGTGGCCACCACGGCCAGAGTTGGGCTGAGCACGGGCAGGATGATACGCCAGAAGATCTGCCACTCGCTCGCTCCATCTACGCGGGCAGCCTCCAGGACTTCGGTGGATATTCCCTTCAAACCAGCCGATAGCACCACCATGGCAAAGCCCGTCCACATCCAGACCCCAACCGCCACGAGAGCAAAATTATTGGTGTGCAGAGGCATGGGAAGAAGCTGGCTAATATAAGGGAGCGGGTGTTCCACCAGCCAGGCAATTGGCTCAAGGCCGAAGTTGGTGCCGGCAGCATTGACCAGACCAATTTGAGTGAAACCCTCTGGCCGGAACGCATACATAAACCGCCAGATCACCGCAGCAGCTACAAAGGAAATGGTCATTGGGATAAAAATAGCCGCCTTGGCCAAGGCCTCGTAGCGGACACGACCGGTGAGCACGGCGAAGATAAGCCCAAGACCAACGGCAAGAACCGTAAAGAAGACCAGCCAGAGTACGTTGTTCAGCAGGGCGGCTTGTGTAGCGCTGTTGGTAAAGACAAACTGATAGTTCTCGGTACCAACATAGGCACTGGAATCATCATTCATGAAGCTAATACGAAGGGTGTCGATAACCGGGTAGACCAGGAATACCGCGATAAACAGGAATGCCGGCAATAACCAGAGCCAGGGTGTCAAGTGTCTACGCCTGCGCATAGCCTTCTCCCTTAAGCGTAAAGCGGGGCGACCCTGTAATTAATGTAACAAGGTTTCCCCGCTTTTGTCATTAACTCGCTACTGGTAAGCACCCACTGCCCTGGCTTCAATATCCGCCAGGATGCTGTCCAATTGGGCGGGATTCTGGCGGTAGGCCAGGGTACCTTCCCAGAAGGCTTTCTGCACCGCTGAGGGCATGTTATCATCAGCATCGAAGCGAAACACCGTGGCTCCCGTCAGTTGCTCAGCAGCCAGGCGCGCCAGGGGATTGGGATAAGCATCCAGGCTGACCTGACTGTTCACCGCAGTAAACCCGCCTCGCTCTACCCAGATCTGCTGCGCTTCTGCTGAAGCCAGATACTCTATGAAGGAGCGAACAGTCGGGTTGTCTTTGAATGCTACCACCACATTGGCGCCACCGGTCACGGCCCCGGCATACTGGGGCTCAATGGTGGGGAAGGGGAAGAAAGCATAGTCTTCCCCGGCTACCAGGGCAGGGAACTGCTCAGCAATAAACCCTTGGGTGAAGGCTCCAAGGTAATACATTGACGCCTTTGGAGGATCCTGGAAAGGTAGATACGACCCGTCTATAAAGCCAGTGGCCAGAACGGCAATAGCCCCGCCGGGAACGTAGTCAGGCGTGAGGGTTATCTGTCCAAACTTCTCCCAGGCAGACTTGATTCGAGAGTCTGTCCATGATATTTCGTGGTTGACCCATTGGTCGTAAACTTCTCCGCCGGATTCGTGGAGCAGGATCTCGCCGATCCAATCAGTGGCTGGCCAGCCGCTGGCCTCACCACTCTCCACCGCCACCGACCACGGGTTCATGCCTTCAGCCACAATGCGGTCGGAAAGGGCTATCGTCTCATCCCATGTGGCGGGTACTGGCCAGCCTTTAGCCGCAAATGTCTTCGGGTTGTACCACACAGTACCTTTGCTGTCGGCTTTCATGAAGATACCGTAAAGCTTGCCATCCACCGTACCCAGATCAACCCATCCCTGGGCATATTCTCTGCGGATCTTGTCCATATCCAGGAAAGAGTCGAGGGCCACCAGCTGTCCGTCTCTGACTAGCTCGACCATTTGCCCTGGATTGGGCAAGATGACCACATCAGGCGGGTTGCCAGCCACGACCCGGGTCGTAAGAATAGCGATCAGGTCGCGCGTACCTGAAAAACCCATGACACCTCCGGTCTGCATCTCCCAAGGCGCCACCATGGTCTGAAAGCTTTCCAGCTCGTCTCCTCCCCAGACACCGAGCACGTTAATTGTGCCGATTTTTCCCTCTTCGGGTGCTGGTGCTGCGCATGCCGTAAAAACGAGACCTACCAGGACAACGCTCACCACACCTAACAATAACTTGCGACTGCGAAAAATCATTCTACACCCCCATGCTTTTTCCAGTGATAGGTCAGACACGACCAATCATGCTATGTATGTAATAGTAGCTGCTCAGGAATAAAGAAATCATAAAATAAAGACAGAAAAAGTTACAAAACTATGACATTTTGGTCTTTAGCGTGGAATAACGAGCAACTTGTATGCTGTGTATGTTTCCCGTCTAACAGATTGTCGTCAGGGCAGACTACAGGAAACCTGGAATAAGAAGATTAAGATATGCCGGGAGAATGTGCTCAACCGCCGTTGCTTTTTCAGGACAAATTCTCTTAGCTTTTTACTCAATTCTTCGTTATTTCTTTCCCCGGTGCCGGATTTTAAAAAATCACTCCCGTCTGTATCATGGCTGTTGAAAATACTTTTTGATTCTGCTATTGTGGAGTAAGTTGATAATAATAGTCAACTATTTACCGGATCATTTATGCGGGGTATGATTTATGAAGCTTTCTACTAAAGGGCGCTATGGAACCAGGGCACTCTTGGACCTGGCCATTCACCAGGCAGATGAGCCGGTGCTACTCAGGGATATTGCCCGGAGGCAGCAGATCTCGCTCCACTATCTGGAGCAGTTAATGGCTCCTTTGAGAGTGGGAGGACTGATTAGGAGCAGCCGAGGCATAAAAGGCGGCATCTCACTCGCTAAGCCGGCTCCGGAGATAACCTTGTGCGAGGTGATTTGTCTTCTCGAGGGTCCAACGGCTCCCGTAGAGTGTGTCAGTAACCCTGCCTTTTGTAGCCGCTCTGAGTTTTGTGTTACCAGGGATATCTGGGCAGAATTAAAAACAGCCATAGATGGAGTTCTGGAGTCCACTACCCTGAGTGATTTAGTAAGAAGACAGAAGCAGAAAGAGCTGGCAGAACAGCCAATGTATTGTATCTGAATTCGTCGCCCGTCACCGCTTTGTTAATACCGGGGGAGACAAGTTTTTTATGATTGACCGTTACTCAAGGCAAACTCTTTGCCGAGTTATCGGGGAAGAGGGGCAAAAGAGGTTAAGCAATAGCCGCGTAGTTGTTATCGGTTGTGGAGCGCTGGGAACGGTTATCGCCAATGCCCTGGCGCGCGCTGGAGTTGGCAAAGTAAGAATTATTGACCGGGACCTTATCGAGTACCACAACCTGCAACGGC
>SDBT01009783.1_pt1 | contig 15521 bp, 14 predicted proteins | sample 2277101 | NCBI WGS metagenome assembly SDBT01 (sample SAMN10404973, study PRJNA504765) | marine sediment metagenome | isolation source: marine sediment core GS10_PC15, 103 cmbsf | place: Arctic Ocean: Southern Knipovich Ridge | collected 2010 | reverse complement strand
CAGGTAGGCGTCGTTCAACTGCCCCGGGGCCAGCGCGGTGTACATGGTCCCCTCGCCTTTGGTCAGACCGAGGTGGAACGCGGAGACCGACGGCCCCCAGTCGTACTCCACCACCAGCCGGCCCCGGTAGAGCTCCCTGTCCCGCTGGCCCTGCTTCCGCCAGTGCCCGGCGGTCTCGGTGCCGCCCGACAGGCCCAGGCGCCAGTCGCCAAAAAGCTTGTCCAGGCGCAGGTGTAGGCTGTTGCGGTCGTGCTCGCCGCCGCCGAGGAAGAGCGCCGCGGAGTTTGACGAGGGTCGTCGGGTGGTTATGGAGATCACCATGGAGTGGGCGTTGGCCCCGTAGAGTGCCGAGCCGGGCCCACGGATGATCTCGATGCGATCGATGTCTTCCAGGTGGACCGGCAGGGCCGACCAGAACGGCATCCCGAACGCATCGCTGTTGATCACCCGGCCGTCGACCAGCACCAGTCCCTTGTCGCTCAGCGTGGCGCCCAGGGCCCGGGCGCTGACGGTGTGGTACAGGCTCCGGTACCGGCGCACCTCCAGTTCGGGCACCTGGCGCAGCAGGCAGACGACGTCGGTGCAGTGGGTGTTGGCGATCTGGTCGCGGGTGATCACCGTGACCGTGGACGGGCTTGCCTTGATGTCCTGGCGGTGCCTTGCGGAAATAGTGACCGTCCTGGCAACGGACGGGAGGCCCAGGATCTCCTCCTTTCCCTCGAAGAGCTCCTGGACCGCCTCTTCCAGCTCGTCGATCAGATCGTCCGGTTCACCCTTTACCTTTCGCATCACCCTGCTGGCGACGCGTAGGTGTTTTGTGTCGTTGAGCTTGAGGTTCATCAGGTAGGTCTTGCCGAACAAGGTGACATTTCCTGACACCATCCACCGCACTCCAAGGGCGCCCCCGACCTCGGCGAGGCAATCCTTATCGTCGCACCCGGCCAGGCGCCTTTGCTGCTCCAGCTTTAGCATGGAAAGAATGTCCGTCCTGCCAATCACCTTGACGTCGGACATGCTGCTAATTTGATGCGCAAGCATGTCCGCCAGAGCGTCCACTTGTCCTTGAGGAATACCGGTGCCGGTGAACTCCATCACCCCGATGGTGAACGGCTCCTCTGCCCTGCCCGCAACAGGCAGGACGAGCGCGACGGCCAGGACCAGGCTGCAGGAACGAACGCCCATCAACGCTCCGGGGCAGGGAACATTCATATCACTACAGTGACGATGGGAAGATCAGAACACACACTCGGACAGCGATCAATGGTCTGAAACTATCTCGCGCCCGCCTTCTTGCCCCCGGAGTACCTGGCTCGTATCCGGGGCCACAGGTTGAAGATGAAGTGGGTGGTCAGGAAGGCCATGGCCACGCCGGCGATCGTGTCGATCCAATAGTGTTGCTTGGTGGTGTGGACCGTGATGATGATGCCCAGCGCTGTCAGCGTCGGCACGATGCGCAGCGGGTGGCGTTCGCGCCACAGGGCCAGGGCCGCGATCACGGCCAGGGTCACGTGGGAGGAGGGGAAGGTGTTGTTGGGCGGGTCGACGGTCCAGAACCAGCGGATGGCGTCCGCGGTCAGGCCGGAGCCCTGCCAGTCCCATGGCCGGGGGAAGGTGGACGGCAAGACCAGGTAGATGGCCGAGTTGATCACCTGGGCCAGCATGATCGCGGCCACCGAGCGGAGGAAGATCCCATCGTCGCGAATGACCACGATGGCGAAGAAGAGGCCGAAAAGGTAGCCGGGAAAGTAGATCCACCAGGTCCAGGGCACGAAGGGGATCGCCCGGTCCAGCGAGGTCATCAGGTCGCAGGAGCGCCCCTCGGTCAGCGCGGCCACGGGCATGTACCACAGAGAGACCCAGCCCATCGCGGACAGGCCGACCAGGATCTTCCAGCCGTACCAGAACGCGCCCTTCTTGCGCAGTGCCGCCAGAAAACGCTCTTTCAAACCAGAGGTCGTGTACTGTGGCGGGACCGGCATATCAAAGGAAAGCGGCGCTAGAACGTCCAGAAGTCCGCCAGCCACCACATGAGCTTCCGGCGCAGGTTGGGATCCTGCTCGGCCTCGATGAGCTTTCGTACGCGGGGCAGCCACAGGATCTCGGCCTCCAGGCGGTTGCGCTGCAGGCCGGCCATGTTTGATTCGGGCAGGAGCTGTCCGGCGGCCAGGTGAACCTCTCCTGGATGGGCTGCGCGGTCCACTTGAGGATCTCGAGATCCAGGTCCAGTGCCTCGGCCCTGGCCGCGGCGGGCGCCGGGGCATTTCGTGCAGCCGGGGGCCGGCCGTCGGCCGCGGCCGCGGACAGGAGCCCCAGGCACAGGGCCAGGTCGGCGGCGACCCGGGGCAGGGCCGGCACGGACCAGACCTCCTTGAAGCACTGCGTACCGCGCCTGCGCTGCAGCCAGCAGCCGCCCTGGCAGGCGGGGGCGAAGTCGCAGGAGGAACAGTGTCCGGTGGGTCGATACGCGCGGAGGTCATAAAAACCCGTCCGCCAGATCTCGGCAAGCGGTCTATGGGTGACGAATGGCTTCCTTGATAGCTTTGGTAAAGGCGATGGCATTGGCGAAGAGCTCTCGCGCCCGTGTCTCGGATGCCGGGCAGAACTCTTTGTAGTCCGTTTTTTGCCTCTGATCAAAAGCGTCCCGAAGCATCGCCGACATCTACACCACTCCATTCCTTGCCTTCCATGAGCAACTCTGCCTCACGAAGCGTGCGATCCGCCTGTTCTAGTCGATATTCGATCAGGGCCTTGCGGTCGTCGGGCTTCAAATGGAAATTCCCTCGTCTTGGACGGTGCGCACGAAAGGCGAAGCGCGCAGTGGGGAGTTCTCCAACTGCTCGCGAGTATAGTCCACCGTAGTGATGATCCTGTCGTGCTCGAAGCCGACTTCCCAGGCGATTCGGCTGATATCCTTCTGGATGCGCTCGTCGACATGGTCCAGAACCAGGAAGATGTCAAGATCGCTCTCCGGAACGTGATCCCCGCGGGCACGACTGCCGAAAACCAATGCCTCAAGAATGGGCACTCCTTCACCAAGAAGCCTTCTCTTCAGCTCCTGGGCTACCTTACTGTCATCCGGGCTCAGCACGGCTGTCCACCTTCACCTCACACCATCAGAATACCATGTATCTGACAGTGAATGCAATCGGCTTTGGGGTCACTTGGAGGCATCCTCAGGGGCGGGCTCCGGGTCGTGCCCCGAGCCCTTGGCCGGGGGCGCCGGGCCGCTGTCGTCCTTGAGCGCGCCGAGCGAGGAGCGGATCATGTAGAAGCCCAGGCCGAGGATCACCAGGAAGCCGAGCCAGTAGTTTCCGAACCAGTCGGGCGTGGTGCCCAGACACCTGGTGGGCGCGATCGACTCGGCCACGGCGATCTTGTCCTTGATCTTCTTCTCGGACAGGCCGGCGAGCTCCGGCGCCCTGGCCCGCAAGGCAGGATCGGCGGCGATCTTGGCGGCCTTTTCGGCCGGCGTGCCCTCGACGGACTCTACCCTGGCCACCAGGTCCTGGGCCTGGGACACCTTGCCCTGGAACTCCGAAGTGCAGAAGAATTTCAGGTTAAGGGCCACCACCGCGGCCAGCAGGAAGCCGACCAGGGCCTCGCCGGCCACCAGGCCCGAGGCCACCAGCAGGCCGCGGTTCTCGACCGACTCGGCCTTCTTCTCGTCCTCGCCCAGCTTGTGCCTGGCGACGCCGCCGAGCAGCCACTTGACGATCCCGCCGGTGAAGATGGCCATGACGGTCTGGAAGGGCAGGTACATGCCCACCGCGATCAGCATGGGCGACGGGCTCTGGATCAGGATCTGGGAGGAGTTTCAAACGCCCTATTCATCAGGTATGGAATCCGGACACCCGGGTCAGGAGAAAATGCAATATGATGGTGTCTGACCCTCGCGACACGGTAAGACTTGACCGGCCCTGTTCATGTCGCCGATGATTGCCATGCCTGGCCAAGGAGGAGTCCGCGAAATGAATCTAGTGATCGTCTGTCGCACTATCCTTGATCTCGTAGGTCATTAGCCCTCGAATGCCTCGAGTTCCTCCTGACCCAGTCTTTCTTGGAGTAGGCCTTCCAATCGACTTCACGGAAAAGGAACCAATACCACGAAGAACTATTCGTTCCCCCTTAACCAGAGATTGCTTCATCGCCTCGAATACTATGTTCACTACGCCCTCTGCGGCTTCGTTGGAGATTTTTGCCCTTTCCGCCACTCTTTCGATGAAATCCCTCTTGCATAGCCCGCCCGAGCGCCTATGGGTTCTCTTCCTCTTCACTGCGATCCTTTCAGGCAGATCATCCTCGGCAACACCGTCAAACGACAACAGCAGATCCATCAGCTCTTGCCTTTCGTGGTCGCTCATGCTGCTTGTGATTTCCGGCCACTCGGAAGTGAAGAACTTCTCAACCGCACTGATATCCTCCGGGTCGACACCATACTCCCCTGCCAACAGGGTAAATGCTTTCATCGGTGTGGGCATCTGACAGCCCCCTTTCTCCTCAACGCCACCTATCGAGGCTCTGACTCACAGCCAGCGCACTCAATTCATCGTGGTAGAAATACCGTCCATCGTTCCCGCTTAACCGACGAATGCCCCTGAGTCGTGCATTTTTCGGTAGCCTGATCATCCCGTTACCGCTGTACCAATTTAGAAGAGCTCTCCGCCCCTTCGGATCGGCGTGCAGCCCGATTAGCCCTTTGAATCTCTCGGAGTATGAACACGAAATAGCGACATCCAGAGCAGCAGAACCAATCATCCGAGGACATCTGGTGTTTCCTGTCTTCTTCTCTAGGTAGGCTCTTGGTGCGGTGGAAAGATACCACAGTAACACCGAGTCCAGCCGAGGGTTTTGGAGTGCAGGGTAGGGATGGTCGACTAATACCATGGCACACGGAGCTCGCGTTCCACCAAGGAGGCGGAGTACATATCCCTCAACGCGTCTCGTGGGCGGGTTCAAGGGTCGGAGCACCCCCCAGATGATATTCCAGTTCCATTCGAAATCGACTCTTCCCGGATCCGTGTCTATCTCGGGTTGAACCTCCCTCTGCCATCTTCGGACATGGGTTCGAGTCATCGGCTCCACGATGACATTCACATCACTTCCGCCAGCAACCGGAACTCTGCTCACGAAAGCGATTCCGTTCTGTTTCCTTGCTGGCACGCCGTGACTCCTACAGACAACATGATCCATCACCAGGTCGTCATGCCTGAGACCAAGAGTACCACAAAACGAGGCAAGTGCAAGAGAAGCCGCTGATGTGGTCCGGGGAATGGGCAAACGCCCTATTCATCAGGTATGGAATCCTGACCCTCGCGAGCGCTAGAACGTCCAGAAGTCCGCCAGCCACCACATGAGCTTCCGGCGCAGGGCGGGATCCTGCTCGGACTCGAGGTGCTTTCGTACGCGGGGCAGCCACAGGATCTCGGCCTCCAGGTGGTTGCGCTGCAGGCCGGCCTTGTTTGATTCGGGCAGGAGCTGTCCGGCGGCCAGGCTAACCAGATCGATCCAGGCCAGCTCGCAGTTCGCGGGCAGCTCGATCGTTCCCGACTTTTGCTTGCCGGCCTCTCCCCACGAGATCGCGACCGAGAGCTTCGGCCCGGTCAAGAGTAAATCGAAAACATCCAGATGGAACACGGCGCCCGGGCTGAACCTGCCTGTGGGCGTTGCCTTGGTCAGCTTCGTACCGACCGGCGCAAGGATGAAGATCCGGTAGCCCAGGGCCAGGGGGTGCCGTTCGAGGAAGTCATCCAGCGAGCCTTTTAGGTCCTGGCGCCGTATTCGTTCGCGAAAGACGTCGATCTCCAGGGCGGCCCAGTTGGGGAACGGCCTGAGGGCCTTGCTCATCATGGCGCGGTAGAACCTGGGGCGGGGCGCGTTCCTGTGGGCCGCGTGCACGGCCAGGCGTTCCTGGACGGCGGCCCGGTGCCAGCCGGCGGCCTTGCTGCCCAGGGAGGTCAGGACCTCGCGCAGGGCCTTTTGCTCGCGCTCGCGGCGCTCGACAGCCGGCTTGCCGTCCAGACAGGCTTCGGACAGGTTGCGCCACAACAGGGCCGCGAAGGTGACCGAGCCGGCCCGGGTATTCAGCGCGTCCTGGACGGCGGCGGACAGCTTGAAGATATCCCGAGGCAATGGGGACAGGTCAGCGGACATTCGAACGTCGCCATCCACTGCACCAGGCAGGGCTCTGCGGACCACGACGAGCCACCCGGCCCGGCCGGCCGGTGCTTCCGGCCATGCGAATAGCTGCCCATGCGCGATCCTCCATTCCGGGTGTGTGCCGGAAAAGCAGAGACATCCTACACCAGGACGGGAGCGCCCGGGTAAACGAAGGGTAACAATAGTCCGCCGAAGGCCGTCACTTTTTCTTGAGTGTCAGGGTCTTGAAGATCAAGGGGGAGTAGCCCTTCATGAAGGCGTGGACCTTGCCGTCCGGTCCCAGGAGCACGTAGGTCGGGTACGACTTGGAGATGTAGGCGTCCGTTACCAGGCCGCGCGGATCCGTGGCGACGTGCTCGAGAAAGGGACCGTCGAACCCGGCCAGGAATTTGGAGACGATATTTTCGGACTCGCCGGTGATGGCAAGTACCGGCACCTGGTTCTCCTTCTCCCACTTCAGCAGATCGGGCACGGATCGCTTGCAGGGGCCGCACCAGGTGGCGAAGAAGAACAGGAGCACCGGCGTGTTCGCGCCGGGCAGGGCGCCCTTGAGGGAGCGCAACCCCGCGAGCGGGGGGGCTGGTTGGCCGACCTTGAGCTTGGCCTGGAGAGGGGGGAGATTGCCGGGATAGAACTCGAGCACCGGCTCGAGCGTCTTGCTCTCTCCGTCGCGGATGATCAGAAGAGCCAGGGGTTTCGACGGCTCGGCCAGCATGACCGTTGCCGCCAGCGCGCCGGGCTCTACAAAGGGCCTGCCGGGCGGGCCCACGATCGTGTCTCCTCGCTTGAGGCCGGCCGCCTCGGCCGGCGAGCCCACGTACACCGAATGGACCACGACCGCGCCGGCGGCCAGGTGGTGCTTGGCGCGCAGCTTCTCGGCTTCCTGCCCGTAGCGGACCCCCAGCCAGGAGGGCCTGAGCGACTCCAGCGCGACCAGCTCCTCGTCGAGCGGAGGGAGGGCGCCGACGACCTCCGCGGAGAAGGCCCGCGACTCCGCCGGGGCCTCGGCCCCGGCCGGGCCCGGCAGGGTAAAGCCCTCGCAGGCCCGCAGCTTCGAAAGCGCCCCGGCGGTCTCGGGTTTGCGGGAGGCCAGGACGTCGCCGGCCATGGATTCGAGGATCGATCGCATGCGCAGGACCATGGTCTCCCGTCTGCTCATGCGGACGTTCAGCTCGGAGGCCTCGCGCTCATTGTCGCGGAGCACTTTCATCCGTTCGTAGAGCCCTTGCCGGGCGCGGACGAACTCCGACTGCAAGCCGAGCAGCTTGTCGGTCAGCTGCTGGCGAAGCTTCTCGCCCTCGGGGCCGCGCTTGAACGGGACCCCCTGCTTTTTGCACAGCGCCGCGAAGTTCTGGGCCTTCCATTTCGGATGCTTCTTCAGAAAATCGGCCACGGCGGCCTTGGCCAGACGGTGCAGCCCTCCTTTCCAGCGCGACTTGTAGGTCCGGCTCCGGGTGTGGCAGTCCCGCACCTTCTGATCGACCGCGAGGAGGTCCCGGATGAACCGGACCTCCTTTGCGCCGATGCGGCCGGCCAGGGCGTCCAGGGCGGCCCGCTGCCAGGCCCAGCGGGACTGGTCCTTCCAGGCCTGTTCGAGCAGTTCGTCGGCCAACGCGTTCACGGGTTTTTTGAGCTGTTCGGCCTCACGCTTCAGCAGTCGGCGCAGGTAGGAGTCCGACGCGCGGTGGGGCACGTTGGGAGACTTGTCGAAGACCACCACCCGGTCGTGGGCCTCGCCCATGTTCGCACCCGGCGCAAGGGCCTGAAGGAAGCGCAGGGAGTGGCCCAGCAGATCCTGGCTGCATCTCGATTCCGGAAAACAACCCCAGGCCTTCCGGTCCGGGAGCGTGGAGAAGAACCCGCAGATGTTGCCTCGCACGGATAGCGTCTCGGGGTCTGCGTATATGGCCTCGGCGAACGCACCTGAGTAACATTGGGACATCCAGAACACGACCCGGACCTCGGGATTGAGCCCGTCGATCCAGGCCTTCAGCTCGGTAAACGACAGGTTCTCGCCCCACAGGCTGATGTACGCCTCGCGCTTCTTGCCCTTGCCCTTGCGGGTTCCGTGGTCTGTCACGTATAACAGCAGCGTGTCCGACGGACCGAGATCCCGGGACTTGAAATGGAAGAAGGTCTCGATGGCCGCCTTCTTGGCCGGCAGAAGGTTCATATCCTGGACAGTGGAGTTCTCGAACTGCATGTCGGGCAGGAGTTTTCCCAGCTTCGTGCCCGCGAGGAGCCAGTGCTCGGGAAAGCGGTCGGCGTCCCTGGACGCCAGGTCCAGGGCGGGGTCCTTGCCGTCGGAACAGAAGATGGTGATCCGCTCGGGCGGGACGCCCGACTCGACCAGCAGGCGCGTCAGGCCCCGGATGTGCTGGAGATGCGAGCGGACGTTCTTTTCCTTCTTGGCTCCGCCGCTGATCAGGACGGCCTCGATCCGGCCCGGCTCCGGAGCTGCCGGGCGCAACTCGGGGCCCACGGGCCGATGCGGCGGGCAGCCCGCCAGCGTGCCGGCCAGGAGACATGAGGCGAGGAACGTGAAGTTGACCTTTGGTGTTCGGTTCATGCGCTCTATTCAAGCACAAGTGAGGGCGAAGATGAAGAAACATGAGAGCATGGACGATCGATCTTGCGCACTTCTGGAATAAACCTATAATCTCGCTTGGTTCAGGCTTCAATTGTTGCGACTGGAGATGGCGGCACTTTCTGAGGAGGACGGCAAATGACTGGAGGTTCTGACGGGTTGATGATCGACGTCCGATCCCTGACCAAGGACTTCGGGGCGACCCGGGCGCTGGCGGACCTCTCTTTCCAGGTCCGCCCGGGCGAGATCCTGGGATTCCTGGGCCCCAACGGCGCGGGCAAGACGACCACCATGCGCATCCTGACCGGCTACCTGTCGCCCACCCGGGGCGAGGTAAAGGTGGGCGGCGTCGACGTGCAGGCCGATCCCCTGGCCGCACGCCGGCGGATCGGCTACCTGCCGGAGAACGCGCCCCTGTACGACGACATGATGGTGATCGACTTCCTGCGCTACACCGCAGAGCTGCGCGAGGTCCCGGTCGCCGAGCGCGGGCAGCGCCTGGCCTTGATCTGCAAGCGCTGCGGTCTTATGAAAGTGCTGGGCAAGGACATCAGGCACCTGTCCAAGGGCTATCGCCAGCGGGCCGGCCTTGCCCAGGCCATGATCCACGACCCCGACCTGCTCATTCTGGACGAGCCCACCTCGGGTCTCGACCCCAACCAGATCGTTGAGATCCGGGAGCTGATCAAGGACATCGGGCGCGAGAAGACGGTCATCCTGTCCACCCACATCCTGCCCGAGGTGCAGGCCTCCTGCAACCGCATCATCATCATAAACGACGGCAAGCTGGTGGCCGACGACACGCCGGAGGGGCTGTCCGAGCGGGAGGCCGGCGCCCTGGTGCGCCTGGTGCTCAAGGCCGCCGATGACGGCCGGGCGCCAGGAGCCGAAAAGATACACAGCCTCATATCCGAGATGCCGGGCGTTAGCTCGGTGACCAGCGACGAGGGAGAGGGACGGGGCACGCTGGGCTTCAGCCTGCGCACCTCGGGCGACGACGACCCGCGCGAGGCACTCTTCCGGATGGCGGTGGACAACGACTGGGTGCTCCTGGACATGCACCGCGAGCAGATCTCGCTGGAGGACACCTTCCGCAGGCTGACCATCGGCGATGAAGGAGGCGCGCGATGAGCAAGGTACTCTCCATCACCCGGCGCGAGCTGAGGAGCTACTTCGACTCGCCGATCGCCTACATCGTGATCGTGTCCTTCCTGCTGGTGGCGGGCTGGATGTTCTTCAGCACCCTGTTCCTGATCGGCCGGGCGGACCTGCGCATGCTCTTCACGCCCACACCCTTCTCCCCGGCCCTGCTGCTGATCATCCTGGCGCCGGCCATCACCATGCGCCTGGTGGCCGAGGAGCGCAAGACGGGCTCCATCGAGTTGCTGACCTCCATGCCCGTCCGCGCCGGCGAGGTGATCGCCGGGAAGTTCCTGGCAGCCCTGGGCCTGACCGCCACCGCCCTGCTGTCCACCCTGACCTACGCCGTCACGGTCTTCGCCATCGGGCCGCTGGACTGGGGACCGGTGGTCTCGGGCTACCTGGGCCTGTTGCTGTTCGCCTCGTCCCTGCTGGCCATCGGCCTGATGTGCTCCACCTTGACCGACAACCAGATCGTCGCCTTCATCATCGCATTCATCGTCTCGGCCGTGCTGTACTACGTCCACTGGCTGCATTTCTTCGTACCCGACTGGATAGCCGGGCTGGTCGAGTCCATATCGGTAAGCTCACACCTGAACAACATGGCCCGCGGGGTGGTCGACACCCGCGACGTTCTGTACTACCTGACAGTCACGGCCGGCGCCCTGTTCCTGGCGGAGCGCGCCCTGGCCCGGCAGCAGGCCTAGAGAGGAGGACTCCATGGGCAAGCGGACAGGCACTGACAAGCTGATCCTGCTGGCAGCCGTGCTCGGCAGCCTGGTGCTGGTCAACATCCTCGGGGCCCACTTCTTCGGCCGGGCCGACCTGACCCGCGACGGGCAGTTCACCCTGAGCCGGGCCTCGGTCGACACCCTGCAGGCCCTCGAGGATCCTGTCACGGTGCGGGCCTACTTCACCAGAGACCTCCCGCCCATGCTGGCATCCAGGGCCCACTACGTGAAAGACCTGCTGGACGAGTACTACGCCCAGGGCGGCGGCAACTTCCGCTACGAGTTCATCGATCCCACAAGCGAGGAGACCGAGGAGGACCAGCAGAAGAAGAAAAACGTCAAGAAGGACATCTTCGGCCGGCTGATGCGTGAGAAGACCAGCGTCGAGAAGGAGCTCGAGCGCCTGGGCATCCGCCCGGTGCATGTGCGCGTCAACGAGGCCGACAAGATGGTGGAGCGGCTGGCCTACATGGGCATCGCGGTCCAGTTCGGCGATGAGCACGAGGTCATCCCCCTGGTGCAAAGCACCGCGGACCTGGAGTACAAGCTGACCACCATGGTGCGCAAGGTCAGCCGCAAGCGGACGCCCAAGGTGGCCCTGGTGACCGGCCACGACAACCCCGAGCAGGAGATGAGCGGCGTGCTCGGTCTCCTGCGCCAGCTCTACGAAGTGACCACCGTCGACCTGAGCCAAAAGGCCGAGATCGGCGACGACGTGGACGCCATCCTGGTCGTGGGTCCCAGGAACCCTTTTGCCGAGGGCGAGAAGAAGGCCATCGATCGTTTCGTCATGTCCGGTCGCTCGGCCGCCTTCCTGCTGGGGCCGGTGGCTCCCGACCTGCAGAACCTCCAGGCCAACCCCATCCAGCACGGCCTGGGCGGCCTGCTGGCCTCCTACGGGGTGAAGCTTGCGCCGGGGTTGGTCCTGGACGCCGCCTGCGCGACCATCCCGGTCACCAGGCAGCAGGGTAGCATGCGCGTCACCCAGCAGGTCCGCTACCCGTTCATATTGCTCCCGCGGGCCCTGGACGCCGGGCACCCCTTGACGCGGGGCCTGGCGCGGGTCTCCTTCCCGTTCATGGGGCCGCTGGTTTTGCAGAGCCTGCCCGGGGTCGAGACCGAGGTGCTGGTGAAATCGTCGGACAAGGGCTGGATCCATCCGGAGCCCTACAACCTCGACCCCTTCCACCGCTGGACCCTGGCCGAAGCGGGCGACTTGAAGCAGCACGACCTGGTGGTCACCCTGTCCGGCGCCATCCCGGGCCATTTCACCGAAGAGGGGGCGGACGGGCCCGCCACAGCCGAAAGCGCCCGGGTGCTGGTGGTCAACGGTCACGCCTTCCTGCTGGACAGGTTCATGAGCAAGGGCAACCAGGCCTTCGTGCTGAACCTGATGGACTGGCTGGTCATGGACGAGGCCCTGCTGGCGGTCCGCTCCCGGGGCCTCGCGGCCGTCCCGCTGGACGAGTTGACCGACGGCGGCCGCTACCTGGCCAGGTACCTGAACGTGATCGGCCTGCCCCTGGCCTTCATCGGGTTCGGGCTGATCCGCTGGCGCCTGAGGGAATCGCGGCGCAAGCGGGTGTCGGTCTGAAATCTCCGAGGAGGAGAGTGCGATCATGAAGAAGAGCACGATCATCGCGGCGGTGTTGTTCCTGGCGTTGCTGGCGGCCGCGCTCTGGAGCGTCCGTGAAAAACCCGAGCGCGGCATCACCCGCGTCTCCTTTACCGCGGTCGATCCGGCCGCAATCGAGCGGGTGAAGATCAGCGGCAAGAACCCGGCCGAGCTGAAGCGCGGCGCTGCCGGCTGGGTCATGGCCGACGGGCGCAAGGCCAACTCCGGCTCGGCCAAGCGCCTGGTCGAGAGCATCCCCGGGATCGAGTCCAGCTCCCTGGTGACCAGCGACGCGGACCGTTTTGCCGAACTCGAGGTGGACGACGAGAAGGGCACCCGGGTCCAGGCCTGGTCCAAGGACGGAAAATCCCTGGCCGACTTCACCGTCGGCAAGAGCGCCTCGGGCGGCGCCCATATCCGGGTGGGCGGGGACGTCTACCTGGTAAAGAAGGTTTTTTCGTATGTCTTTTCCAAGAAGGCCTCCGGCTGGTACGAATTGAAACTCTTCGACGCCAAGCTGGACTCGGTGAAGCGCGCCGAGATCCGGCCCGCGGGCGGCCAGGCCTTCGCCCTGGTCGAGAAGGACGGCGAGTGGAACCTTGAAGACCCCGAGGTTGCGCCCGAGGGATTCCGTTTCGACAAGGGCGCGGCCCGGGCCATGGTGTCCTCGCTGGTCAACGCCCGGGCCAAGGAGATCGTTCTCGAACCGGTCGAGCCCGAGAAGACGGGTCTTGACAAACCCGCCCACGTGCTGGTCTTCGAAGACAAGGACGGCGAGCAGCACGAGCTGCACCTGGGCGCCAAGACCGACAAGGACGACGTCTACGCCCGGGTCAAGGGCCGGGACGAGGACATCTTCCTGCTGGCCCGCTATACCGCCCGCAACCTGACCAGGACCGTGGCCGACCTGCGCGACCTGAAGATGGTCGAGCTGGACAGCGACAAGGCCACCCGGCTGTCCATCAAGGACGGCAAGCGCGAGCTGGTGCTCGTCAAGAAGGGCGCCGACTGGAGCATCGAGAAGTCCAGCGAGACAATCCCCGACGACTTCGAGCTGGACCCGCAGGCGGCCAAGCGCTTCCTGGGCACCGTGGGCCGTGCCAAGGCCCTCGCGCTGTCCGGGGACACAACCCGGGCGAAGGCCGGCCTGACCAGGCCAGGCGCGCGCATCCAGGTCGACCTCGAGGACGGCAAGACCGCCGTGCTGACCTTCGGTGCACAGACCAAGCATGACAAGCAGGACGCGGTTTTCGCCCAGGGCAACATCGATTCCGGGGTCTACCTGGTCGCCAAGCGGATCCGCGACAATCTCACAAAGGGCCTGGACAGCTTCAAGAAGCGCCCCGTGCCGCAAGGCATGCCCAACCTGGACCCCAAGCAGCTCTCCAACCTGCCCCCCGAGGTGCGCAGCCAGCTGATGCAGCAGTTCAAGCAACAGCAGCAGAAGCAGAAGCTGATCGAGTCTTTGAAGAAAAGACAGGCAGCCGGCTCGAAGTAGCGACTTATTGAGAAGTCGCGAGCAGAAATGCCAACGCCTTGCGTCGCCCTACTTCCAGGTCTGCCTCCTTCATGCATTCCTCGAGCCACTCGCGGGGAAACTGGCGCAGCACCGGCCAGGGAGCTTTTCGCAGCGCTTCAATAGTGTACTTGCGGACAACGTCCGGATCCTTCAACATCCCGCGGAGCATCCCGGTTGTCGGATGCTTCAGAAGTCCGGGAACGGCAGGCACCTCAATCTCTTGACCCGACGGCAGGACGCACTTGACCATTCCGGTGCTCTTGACAAAGACGTATGTCCGCTTCATCCCTTATATTCCCTCTGGTGTGCTGCTTGACTTCAGCCATGCCAATAGTAATTTGCGCGCTTCCCTTGCGTCGCCGGGATTCACGTCCGGGTATGCCTTCAAGTCCTTCTCGATCTCTTCATCGCTCCATGCCAGCAGTCTTTCCACCAATAAAAGGGCATCTTGCTGAGCAAGCAGACTTCTTGCAGTAGCCTCCATTTCCGGATGCTGTCGAAGAACAGCGAGGATATCTACCAAGTCGCGTGCTTCCACGCGCTCCGCAACACATTGAATCTTGTCGGCCAGATAACGTACAATCGATACGCGCTGCATCCCGGGTGCGGTCACAGAATTCACCAGATCCTGTTCCGGGACATCCTCGTAATTCGACAGCACCTCGATGGTTATCTTATCTCCACCGGGAAGCTTCAGCACACCGCGAAAAGCCGATCCGAACTCATCCGGCGCCTGAACGATTTCGAAATCACCCGGAAAAGCGGCCTGGATTTCCGCCAAAATCGGCCGTACGTCAAGCAGGGCTTTCCGAGTATGAAAATCGAGATCAAAAGACTGCCGATGCCGGAGTTCTTCGATCGATATCGAGGAAGTGCCCGCCCAGTAACACAAGCTCTTCAGCCGCGGACATCGTTCGGCAAGCATTCGAAGCGCTTTTTCAATGACTTTGCATTGCTCTTCCATGTACCAGCCGACCTCGCGATCTTTTTATTACTGGACAATCCAAGGCAGAAAGTCAATAAACAATTGATATGACGTGACGGGATGTTGTATACACCGTGCTTGTAGATGTCGTCATACCACTCAAACGAGGCGAGGCACGATGAGCAGAAAACGGGTTAGTTCCTCCAGGGGACAGGCCGCGTCACGGGTGGTCGCCCGCAAGTCCGCCGTGGGCTGGCGCACGACCGATGCAGACGAGGTGGCGAGGCGGGTCGATCGGGCCAAGGCCGAGCCGATGGCGATCGCCAACCTGGACGCCGGCGAGCCGTTCTACGGCACTTTCGCGGTCGTCTCCGAGGGCAGCGGCATGCCGTACCAGGTGGAGATCCGCTCCCTGACGTCGCGGCAGAACTCCTGCACCTGTCCCGACTTCCGGGTCAACGGTCTCGGCACCTGCAAGCACGTCGAGGCGGTGCTGAACGAGCTCGGCAAGAAACCGAGGCTCTTCAAGAGGGCGGCCGCGGCCGGCTCGCCCAGGGCCGAGATCCTCCTGAAGCGCGAGGGATCTCCCGGGGTGCGCATCGACGTACCCGACTCGGCTTCCCCGGCCGTCCGCCGGTTCGCCGGGCGGTTCTTCGACGCCTCGGGAAAGCTCTTGGGATCGCCGGAGGACGCCGTGCCGGCCGTGGCAAGGGCGATCGAACAGCTCCGTCCGGCCACCCGGCGCAGGGTCAGGCTGTCGTCGGAGGTCAGGGAGTGGGCGGCCGATCGCAAGCGGCGGGCCGAGCGCGAGGCCAGCCGGCTGGCGTTCGAGAAGGACCTCGAGGCAG
>SDBT01009782.1_pt1 | contig 15523 bp, 14 predicted proteins | sample 2277101 | NCBI WGS metagenome assembly SDBT01 (sample SAMN10404973, study PRJNA504765) | marine sediment metagenome | isolation source: marine sediment core GS10_PC15, 103 cmbsf | place: Arctic Ocean: Southern Knipovich Ridge | collected 2010 | reverse complement strand
TGTTGCAGTCTTCGATGGTCCGGTCGAATTCGGCTTTGTGGTAATAGGCGAGTCCTCGATTGTAGTATAACTCGGCAGACATCGGATTTGTATTTACGGCCTTGGTAAATTCCGCAATCGCCTGGTCGTATTGGCCTTTACTGGCAAAGGTATATCCCTGAATGGAGTGGTCGACCGGTTCGTCTTTTTTGCAACCTGCAAGCAGCAGGCAGGCAATCGTCGCCGATGTTAACAGTATGCTCTGAAACATTTGTTTCTTCTTAACTCGCATCATAATTAACCTTGCTTTTTATGGTTCCCGAATTTGACAAAAGGTGAACCGATTAAAATACTCTCCGGCAGAGAATACCTTCGTAGCACCTTTTCAGTTTATATTATGGCCGGAACTGCCGGAAAAAGCAAGGGCTCAAGCTAAAAATTGACAAGTCTACGCTTAAACAGTATATGAGGCATGTTCAGATGTGGTGAATTATGAATATGGTTGATATAATCGTCATAACAAGTGAAAGCAAAGAGTAGTACGAGTGGACCCGAAACAGAAAAGCACAATCCTTATCACCTGCTCGGCGGGGCTGGTAGATTATGTCCGGCAGGAGGTCGAAGCTTTAGGCTATCAGGGAGGCGACTATCACAAAACCGGCCTTGAGCTTCAGGGCGATCAGTATGACGCGATGCGGCTCAATCTGTATTTGCGCACGGCGTACAATGTTCTATTCTTACTGAAGCAGTTCAAGTGCTATTCGCCCGATGAGCTTTACCGCAATGTCAAAGATTTGCCCTGGGAGGACATAATATCTCCCGCCGAATACCTCAGCGTTGTCGGCAGGATTAATACCGAACATGTGAAAAATTCCATGTATGCCAACCTGAAGGTCAAGGATGCTATTGTCGATCGCATTGCCGGCGAGACAGGCTCCCGTCCCGACTCAGGTAAGGATAAAGACAAGGTGGTGGTGCAATTCTATTGGAAGGATAATTTCTGCCGGCTCTACCTGAACACTTCCGGGCTCAAGCTTTCGGACCGTGGCTATCGCAAGATGCCTCACAAAGCTCCGCTGCGTGAGTCCCTGGCTGCTGCAATAATCATGGCGACAGGCTATGACGGCAGCGGACCGTTGATTTGCCCGATGTGCGGAAGCGGGACGTTGGCGATCGAAGCTGCGCTTATAGCGAGCAGGCGGGCGCCGGGTCTGCTGCGAAGCAACTACGGATTCATGCATTTAAAATATTATGACGAGCAGAAATGGCGCCAGATGCGCGCCGGCGCACTTAAAAAGAGCAAAGCGAGGGGTGGCAAAGCGGATTTCAAGCCGGTCCGGATTATCGCTACGGATATCGACGCCGAGGCGGTCGAAGCCGCCCGCAAAAACGCGATGACCGCGGGAGTCTCGCACCTGATCGATTTTGATGTTTGCGATTTTGCTGAGACGGCCATACCGCCGGGCCCGGGGATAATCGTTATGAATCCCGAATATGGTCTGCGGCTGGGCGAAATAGAGAAACTGAATGATACGTATAAACGTATCGGCGATTTCTTCAAACAGAAATGTGCCGGTTATAGCGGTTATATTTTTACCGGCAATCCGGCGCTTTCCAAAAAGGTCGGACTACGTACCAGCAGACGGATTGAGTTTTATAACGCCAATATCGAGTGCCGCCTGCTTAAGTACGACCTTTACGCCGGAACGAAAAATAAAACGGTTTAACGTTCTCTTCATGGCTAAACTGAAATCGAATTTTCATGGTATTTTCAATAGAGGCCGCTTGATATAGTGAGAGCTTAAGCACCTTATTCAGCTACATATAGAGGGGAGTTTACTAACTTATGACTCGTAAAACATACATATCATTAGTGATTTGCATGATACTTTCCTGGGATTGTGTTTGTTCAGGAAAGCTTACGCAACTCGAATGGGGTAATCCAAAGGTCAAAGTAACGCAAGATGCGACTCAATGGATCATCCAGGGAAAGCGTCTCACGGTAGTAATTGACTCAAATACCCTTGCTATGCAAGTCAGGGACAAAGATATTTCATGGAACATAGAGGGTTCAACAAAGGGAGATCTAACTATTGAACATAGTGGCCGGAACATCCCTTTACGTCTTAAAGATGCAAAACAAATTAAAATAGAATCCTATGAAACAGGATTTATGTCGGGAATAAAAATCCAATTGAATGACTATGTCCACCAGGACAAGTTGTTGGAAATTAGCTTGCAGCTCAATATTTGCCTTCAGGCTCCCAACGAAGATCTCATTTGCGAGCTGGTTGCCCGGGAAGATACTGCTGCTGTTAAACAGTGTTTATGGCCGGCTCCCTTTGAAAAAGCAAGCTTCGATTTTACCGTAATTCCTTTCATGCAGGGAATGCTGTTGCCAAAGAAATGGTCGGAGCGCGCTTGGCTTTATGATACGATGTCTTACGGGCGTGGTCTCTACATGCCCTGGTGGGGCCACCAGAAAGGTGATTCTGCGGCAATGGTTATTCTTGAGACACCTGCCGATGGCGGCTGCCACTTTTCACATCCTGCAGGCGGACCGACGCGGGTTGGTTCTCGCTGGGCGCATTCTCTGGGAAAACTTTCATATCCGAGACGGGCCAGATTGTGTTTCTTTCGGAAAGGCAACTATGTGACACTTGCCAAGCGATATCGGCGTTATGTAATTGAAAATGGATCTTTCGTTTCATTAAAAGAGAAGATTGCCCGTAATCCTATTGTAAAGCGATTGATCGGTTCTCCTGTAATTCACACGAATATTCTCATACACATCCAACCGGAGTCCAGTTATTACAACAAGAAGGACCCTAAAAAGAATCATTATTATGTCAGGTTTGGCAAGAGAGCAGAGCAATTACGTGCTTTGGAAAAAAGGGGGGTAGAACAGGCTTATATTCATTTGGATGGATGGGGATTTCGGGGATATGACAATCTGCATCCTGACATTTTGCCTCCAAGTCCGGAAGCTGGTGGATGGGAAGGTCTTCGTGCTCTTGCACAGACTTGTGATGACCTGGGCTATGCGTTTGCCCTCCATGACCAATACCGTGATTATTACCTTGATGCTAAGTCATATAATGAACGCCATGCAATCATACGAGAGAATGGTCAAAGAAATTATGGCAGTACCTGGTATGGAGGGAAACAATCAATTCTATGTTCCAGTTTAGCTCTTGGGCATGTAACTAAGAATTACCGTTCTATTCTTAATAAGAATATCAAAGTCCGAGGCGCATACCTGGATGTGTTTGCCGTTGTCCCGCCAGATGAGTGTTACAATCCAGAGCACCCTGTGACACGAAAACAGTGTCTTCAATACAGGGGAGACTGTTTTGATTTTATTCGCACTCAAGTTGGAGTAGTTAGTTCCGAAGAACCGGCTGACTGGGCAATCCCACACCTGGATTTAGTTCATCACGCTCCGTTTGCCTTGAATCCAAATCCCGGTCATGGGCCGGCGATGGGTATACCCGTTCCCCTTTTCAGTCTGGTTTATCATGATTCGATCTTTATTCCCTGGTCACTTGGAAAAGGAGTATGGGGTATTCCGGAAAATGACTCAGGTTATTTACATGGCCTGGCTCATGCGGGATTGCCGTATTTATCAATTGAGCCCGCTGAAACCCAATTGCAGCGAGTTCGTATTATGAGTAATCTTAACAAAAGACTTGCTCTGATAGAAATGACCAACCATAAATTTCTGGATGCTAAGTATCGCAAACAGCAGACAATGTTTGCAGATGGCACACAAGTAATGATCGATCTTGACAAGGACACTTATACAATTGTTCCAGAGTTATAAGGAACGGAGCTTTCGGCTATCGTGAATAGTACAGGTAACAAGATTATGAGCTAATCAGCCAGCAGTCACCAAATGAGCGAGGCCGACACAACTGCATTTGTGAAAGCTTTACCTTTATCGAATCGAGGTCGCATTCTGCGATAGTGGCTTCGTTGGCAAACAGTAATTTCTCCAGAAGGCTTACTCTATACTCGCCACTCGCCGCAATTCCACAGTTTTATGGACGTTGGCGTTAAGATCGTTTTGTCAGTTATTTACGACAAACCTCTGGATACGAAGATTTTGGATAAGAAGACCAAATCTCTACTGCCAAAAAATGGCAATTACTCCTTGGTTAGCGTACCAGCTATTCCTCGTCGATACCCGTAGAGTTGCCCCTGAAAGCTCGAATCGGGATCGAGGCGCTTGACATCAAGAGGTAACTTGTCTTCTGTGACAAGCCCGTATCCTTTGCGACTCATACAATCTTCTATGAACTTGTATTCATAGTCGCCCGGCCGCTGCGATACTGTGCCGAGTCGTTGTTTTAGCTCGTCCAGGCAATCCACCCGGTCCTTCGCACACTCCTCAAAGGTCTTGCCTTCTTGATAGTAGTACTTTGCACAACCTGCCGAGAGGCAAATTAAACAAGCCAGCAACAGAGCTACAGAAATCTTCATTTTCGGTCCCTTTCAATATAGTCCTCTATTTCAAATCATAAACACCTTTCGTGTACCTTATCAAGATACTAAAGCAAGCACCCTGCCTGCAAGAGATCAAGGTTGAACTTGATCAGTCAGCACACTGCACGTCCCGAGCGAGATATTGCGGCCTCGTTCCGATACCGGCAGCACCTCTGAACCCAGTGAGGTTATTACCTCAAGGAGTACCTTAATCGTCCTAACCTGGCCCTTATCAGATCATCTTGACGGGATTGGAGGAAATTTGCCAAGACCAGTTTTTTAATGTGCTATCTGATGTTGCCGGCCTCCGAGAGACAGATATGACGGCGTGTCCTGAGATTCGCCTGACGAGTCTTCCTTGTCGTACCCCACCTTTACAGGCATACCTGTATGCGCAACACTAATCTTGCCGTGAACGATATATACGCCCTCTGTCGTCTCAACACGTGTGCGACCCATTTCGTTTTCACCAAGTGCCGTTCCCAACCGGCCCGGAGGGCGGTCTGGTTCTTTAGCAGGACGCACGCTTACAAGTGTTCCGGCGTTTTCCCACCTGGCTACTTCGCTTGAGCATCCCGCTACAATCATAAGTCCAATCAACAAAATACACTTCTTCATAGCTTTACTCCTTTAATTTAAGTAACATTCCTGTTCCACATAAACTGGGATCACCGATTTATCCCTGTATAGCAATGTTATGAAATCTAATTTTCAACAGTATGCTAAATCTGTCTCGACAAAGCAAGTCTTTTTAACTGCTCATCGTTACATTACGGCACTCTTTTTCATCAAAGTGTTTCAATTCTCAGTCATCTGAATTTAAAGGCTTAAGGGATAGATGCTGCATCGTGAAAAGTAATCACTCGAAAGATAATTAATAACTCAAAAAGCCTATAACTGTTCCATCTCCATCATTGTACTTCCAATTTGTGTACCAGTCACACTATTTTTTTCTCCGATCTAATACCGTGGAATCTCATTTCTGCTCCTTACAGAATCAACGACCAGATAGACCACAGGACAAAGATCGCCGGAAAAACTACCCGGCACCAGCGGTCAACTCGCCGCCCAAGACTCTCAATTTTACCTTGGGCGAGTTTGGTCGTTATTACTTCTTCCACTAATGTCAAAAATACGAGGATGGTGCTACCTAATGTAAAGTAGTCCAGCCGCGTCATGTAAGGTAAGCGGGGAATCAAACCTCCTAACATAAACCGATAAGCGATAAGGGTAATTATCGAACTTGTGGCTACCCCAATATGAGCACCGGCGTTGGTTGGATCGATCCAGAATCCTCCCCATGACATCATAACAATTAGAAACAGCGGTACGATCACCTGCCATACATAATAAATTGCATAGCGTCTTGCAGTAAACTCAGCAACAATTCCGCTTGTTTTGACACCCTTGATAGCCTCGAACGGACGGTTCTCTACCTGATAATCAGTAATGGCCCAATCCGGCACCGACATACGCAGAAAGCCCTGTTGGTTGACAATAATCAAACGGGGGTTCCACACCTCCGCCAACGGAACTGTCCGCATGGAGTAATCTTCACGGGCCAGGCGCTCGATTTCCAATGTAAGCGCAAGAAAATATTGGCGCTAAAGGATTGCCCGGGACCGTCGATATCATCGATATCTACCACGAAAACATAGAAATATGCCTGCGTCGGACCGCTCTCCTTCCCCGGTCGATCCCCCTTAATATAGCCTTCTTCCTCAGACTCCGCAAAGACCACGCATGCAAATGCACATACCAGAATAATCGTAATCACATACCGATCCATTGAATGTTCTTTCCCTGCCGAAAATCCCATCCTTGTGTGTCTGCCTGGAATTTCCCATACAAGCTTCCCTGACACACTTCTGCACTCTGCAAGTGCCGCAGCTTCATCAGTTCCTGAACATTCGTATAAACAACTTGTGTCGCTTTGTCTGCCATGGACGGGTATAATCACAGTCTATTTCGGAAACAAAAAGGTCAGTTGCAGGCGTAAGCCCCAACCTTCGGGTCCGTTGTCAGGTGATTCTGCCCAATACCGAACGCCGGCACCGATCTGGAAAGGCTGCTTGCCGGCCATCAATAACTGGCTCACGGTCAAGTTAATCGGCACCGACCATTGATCGCTATTCCAGTTATACGTTGACTCTAAATTCAAACCAAACGTCGTCTTGGTCTTGGTGATATAACTGACAAAAGGTTGCAGTAATGTGCCGCTGACATACGCACGGTGGTCTTCGCCGGCAAACGACTCAACGTGATTAGCCAGAGCGCCGTAAGTCCACGGACCATCCTGCTTTAGCGCAACTGCTGTCGGCCCGATTCCCCATTTCTCAGCACCCAGCATATTATCTGACGCCGTAGGCAGTAGGAACACAGGCCCTACACCCCAGATGACGCCATTTGAAGTTGGCTTCTTTGGCGAGAAGAAAAGGCTCTGTACAATGTCGCCGACGCCTGATTCACCCAATCCGTTGGTCGGGACGTCATCCTGATCTATAATAGGCAAAATGGTACGCGAGATCAGGTTCCAGTCGTCGTTCAGCGTAAACGGAATGACCGGCTGGATATTGGTCCGCCATACTGATCCCTTCTCGTTGGGCCCGAAGTTCTCATCGTAATTTGACTGGATCGGAACGCTGATCAGGGACGCAATGGGATTGGCCAACTTCTTAGCCAGATCCTCTTCGCTCTGCCCGAACGCAGATCCAGAAAGCAACATCATTATAATCAATAAAGTTGTTGCTGTTTTCTTCATAATATTCTCCTTTCGTTATTCGCTTTCGCTCTGGAGCCAATCTCGTGCAGCTTGGTTTTCTCCGGGAAGGAAAAACTCTACGGCCGCCTGTCTTCTGCCGGCTCCGAGAAACATTAATATCTGATCTTTCCACTTATCTTTGGCAACAACAGCGATTTTTTCAATTTGGGCATCATGTTCATACATAAACGTCAAATCGCCCCAGTCACCTTCCTTACCCCAGCCGGAAAACTCCTCAGCAAGAACCAGAATTTTAACTTTCTGATCAAGATTGGTATTACCGCCGCCGTGTTTTTCGATTTCCTTTTGATCGTCGTAAGTATAAATGCCTTTAATGGTTACTACAAATAAGTTTTCCGATTCTTTTGTAATTGTGATACTCACTGAATATCTCCTTTCAACAATGGCACTGCAAGTCCATGCATATCATTACACTATTTCTTTCTATTTCACCTTTTCGATATCATTTGGCTTCCAAGTGCGATCAAAATAGGGCTCAAGAGGTCCGTAGAGCCGAAGCAGGATTTCCCATCCCTCACCGGGGATGGTTTTGACCCAATTCTTCTCCTTGCCCTTAGGGGCTTTAGGGGCAAACCAGATCGTCGTGGTTCCATCCGGATTCATATCAGGCTTGTCATAAGTACTGACACTGGGTTTGTCCTGACCATTCTGTAATAGAGAACGTGTATCAGGATGATACACAGTGACAGACCAGAAGTTTTTGGCCGGAATGTTCTTGGGAAGTGTCAATTGATACATGTTATCGCCCATCAGAAAATCGTCATTCGAATCGCGATAACAGGCCAGATACTGAGAACCGACACCCACCATTTTCGCAGCCATGGCAGGGGTTACTACAATGGCTTCATAATGAAACAGTGTTCTCGCGTCTATCCACAGAGCATCACCCGACATAAAATCATGGCGTCCGCCAATGAAGAGGTACTCATACTTGCGATCGTCATAGATGCGCACCCCTTCCAGGCGATTGGCATAGGCATTGGCCTTGGCAATGGCTTCGCCGATTTGAATACCTTCGGCCAACAGCTTCTGCATGCGCGTATCCGGAGAAAATGCCTTACCTTTTTCAATGCCTAGCGCCTTCAGCAGACCGAGTTCATACCTGGTAAAGGCCGAAGCCGGCTCATATTGTACAATCTGATTCAATAGATCGAAGTAATTAACATCGCGGGGATGAGTCGTGTCACCGCCTTTAAACGACATACTGGTATACTGTGCATCTTCACGAGGCCCTGTAGCTAACGGATAGATCTTAAAACGCTTCCTGTAGTACTCGAGAGCCTGTTCTCCCGTTCCGGTATCCTGCACGAAGCCTCGAACCATTACCCAGTTGCGGTAAGTCGGACATTTCACCACGAAGTACCCTTCCGGCACAGTTCCCTCGTAGCCGGGAGGAAGCAGCAGGTACTTCCCTCCCTTTCCCTTATCAGGACCAATGTTTCCAAGATCTGTAAGCCAGCGCTGCCAGCCGTCATCAACGACGCCCAGGACATTCGGAGGAGTTTCAACAACTGTGGGACCATCTTTCTTTAGATCCGTATGCGCTGAAGCATAAACGCTTTCGGTATTGTAGGTAAGTCCAACGGCTCCAACCTTTCCAGCTCCACTCTCAACATAGATCTGAATGTCGCTTGAAGTCTTCCAGCCGTAATCCCTGATGTGGGCGTCAAATATTGAGTTCACCGAAGTCATCGGCATGAATTCAAGATACGCCTGAGTTGCCCGCTGCCTATCCAGTTGATCAAAGGCTTTATCGATTGTGGGTTGGGTTGGAAAGCCCCCCTTGTACTCCAAGGTACCGATGGGAGACTTAGTTTTGGCCGTTGTGTTGGGGTAATTATCTTGGGCATACCCGCTACTTGCTATAAACAACATACAAACGATTGTTAGGGTTGTGTGTGTTTTCATTTTGATTTCTCCCTTCTTCTACTTTCGCATCATTAGAATTTCACCGTTTCAAACTTCTTCTCGAGCTTCGTTCCGCCATAGATGATGTCCTTGGCGGTGTTTCCATTCAGGCGTTTGGTCGGACCATAGTAACGCGCAAGGACGTAATAGCCCTTCTTTGTCACAGGCATCCAGTACGTTCCATTCTTAGGGTCCTTAATGCTGAACGTAAACGTTACGTTACCGTTCTTATCTGGCTTGGTATTGAACGCATTGTAGGCCTGGATGTCGTTACCACCGAGATCCGCAGGATTCAGCGGCAGGAAGGTGTTGGCACCATAACGAGTCACCGACCAGAAAAAGTTAACACCCGGCTTATAAGGCAATGTCACCACGAACGGTCCATTGGCGCCGCTCAGCCGCTTGCCGGTTTTGTCGACCGGGATCTGCTGGTAGTAGGCATGGTGGACAGGGAACCCTAAATGTCCCAACAGAGTTCCCGCAGCCCTAATCTTATGACTGCCACCTGCAGGATGATCCACTGGCTCAAAACAACCCACGTTACCACTGACACTTCCAGAGGCAAGAAATGCCTTCAGGTCCTCAAAGGTCTCTTTATGGACTGCGGGCGTATAGATCTTCGCGGCCTCAGCCATGAGCTTCTTTGTTTGCTTGTAGGGAACTGAGTTGTCGATAGTCCACTGGATCAGGGCAAGAGTATCCTTGGGATTAGGCAGCTCAACCGGCTCCCACACGCTCATTGCCCGTGCTTGATGACGAATCGCATTTGCCAGTTGGTCGTTATTAAAGGCAAAGGATTGGGTACGCAGGAACACAAAGGGAAAGTTTGACTTGGTCCTGACTAGAGTTCCCTTGGGTAGCTTTCCCTTGTAGTTCTCATGAGCCAGAACAAAGCGTTCACCATCTTTCGCGGTGACTTTGTCATAGATCGCAAAATGCTCCTGACAGAAGATCTCAATGCTCGAATAGCGATCATCCTTGGCTGATACGTCTATGATCGCAGGACCAAAACGTACATCTACCACTGCCTTGGAATAGAAATGATCCAGGGCGGGTGTGATCACAAACGATCGGTAATCAGCAATCCGGGGATGATCAAAGGTATTAAAACCAAACTTTTCAATATGATCCACCACCGCACTCATATGGTGAACAATCTTGTAGCCGTAGTATTGAACATCCGGCAGATATTTTGACGTACCTGCAAATCCCTGATTTGTCACAATGATACTTACAATCAATATTAGTAGTAGTTTTTTCATTATAATTCTCCTTTTATTCAAATTCCCTATTAATAAGACTTGTTTTATCCTACTCATATAAAACCACATATGTTCGCGAATCGGCAGTTTTTCTGTCGATTTTCTGATTTTTTTGATCTTCTTCCTTCTCTTCATTTTCTCACTAAGGTTACAAAACACATTTTTTCCCCTACGACATCAATAATCTCACCACTTTCACCATGAACAGTCAAGAAAATTGTTTCCAAGGCAGTTATTGTGAAAATCTCGATAATGACATAGCTTTTGATGGCCTGTCTTTCTTCCAATCCCTGCTTTTACACAGACCGTGATCGCCCTCACTTTCATAAATTCAAGTAGTTCAGCAATTCTTATCATCAGCCAAATCCAATTGGCACAGGTTTCAAACGATGGATACGCTCAAGTATTTCATGGAATAATGATTTACGATTCTTTTGTAAACGTCACGCTCAAAGGTTATCTCCTTTCCCCGAATGGGACATTAATTCTTTTGGGTACTTTGTATCTGCGATTGATAGCTGAACTTCAATTTCAAGAATTGAGCCGGCGAGGTTTGTATTCGTCGCATCCAAAGCTCTGCTACCTGCTCATCGGTAAGTTGTGCCTGTTCGATTTCTCCCTCTTTGCCCTTCTTGCCCTTCTCGTCAAACTTGATTTCATCCGGATCAAAAGAGGGATCTCCGGGAGGTCCTTCCTCCTGTTCTTCAGGCTTAGGGATCAATAATGTTATATATTCAAGGTTGAACCTGGCCTCTGGATAATCCTTCTTGAGAGACAGGGCCTTCTCGTAGGCAATCAATGCTGCCGGATAATCCCCTTTGTGGGCATAAGCGTTACCTGAATTATAGAATCCTTGCGCTGTGCTCAAACGCTCAAATTGGACAATCGCTTCGTCAAACTTCCCTGCTGCATAGTATGCAGTGCCTTTCCAAAGTGGATCTACAAACCGTTCCGCCGCCTTGAGATAGTCACCGCGATCAAAATAATGACGCCCTTGCTGGTTCGGTGTTAGCCAAAGATTCACAAAGCGAAAATCGCCAGCGCATACCCTGTTCGGTTGGTACAAAATGATTAATAAGACTGCTGCGGCAGCCCATCGAATGCTCCATCCGCGACGAAACCATACGCAAGCGAGAACAACTATCGGCAATATGAACCAATAGCCGGCATCCTGCCAACGCTGGTTATTGTCCTGGTCTTGAACGTGCCTCATGTGCGACTGAATACCGGCATTGACACGGCGTACATCCGTATCGTCAACCGTTAGGATTATCGTACGCATGTTCGCTTGCTTTGAGAGAGCTTTCAGAGAGGCTGTATCCGAACTCTCATCGGATTCGCCTACATAAGGGCTCATAATCAAAGCGGATAGTGCATGCTTGCTTGTACTCGAACGCTCTACAAAATCAGGTACGTGCTGAGTTTCAATGCCATCTGTTATGAATAAGATTGTCCCGGCAGCCGTTTCTGTTACGAGCATTTCATGAGCTAACCGTAGCGCTTTGGAGGCATCCTTACCAGGCACCGGCATAATCGACGTTGAGAGCGCATCCAGATATGTCTCCAAAACATTGGGATCATCAGTAAGCGGCAAGACTGTATGGGCACTGCCGGCATAGGCAATCATGCCCGTCCGTGCTCCTGCACGCAATACCAACAGATCACGGGTTTTCTGTTTGGCGCGTTCCAGTCGTGAAGGTTTGATATCATCTGAATCCATCGATTCTGACAGGTCCAGAGCAAGAATTAACGGCGCCTCATCTTCTGTAAATGGAAGCGGTTCCCGATGCCAAGCCGGCCCGGCCAGGGCAGCGATCATAAGAACCAACACAATACCCAGTAGATGAATCGGACGAATGCGTGATCTGCCTTGCGGACGTACCAACAGATGCTGCAATAGATGAGATGAGATTATTACGGATAACCGCCTGGAAACACTGTCCTGCCGCCATAACAGCCAGATTATAAAAATTGCCGGTATCAGAGCGATGAGCCACCAGGGTCGGATAAGGTGAATTTGGGCTAAGATCATTAGCTTAGTCATCCTGATGCCTTCCCCTCTGCAAACGGCTTGCCAGGGCTAATAAGCTATGATAGCCAAGAATCAATATAATTGCACTCCCAAGTGGCCAATGGAACAAAGCCCGTTTAGGTCGGTAGGACAATGTTTCGAATTCCTGTGGTTCCAGTTTTTCCAGATCCTGATAAATCTGCTCTAATTGCTTACGTTCTATTGCCCGATAGAAACGCCCATTGGTTAGACTCGCGATCTCCTTTAACGTTGTCTCATCCAGCTTCTGCTCGCCGGTTGTCTCCGGGTCACCTATCGCCACGCAATAGATCGTGACATTGTATTGCGATGCAATCTCAGCCGCCTTAATAGGTGGAATCTTGCTACCCGTGTCATTACCGTCGGTCATGAGAATCAAAACTCGATTGGCGGTCTCGCTCTTCTCAAACAGCTTGATCGCCAGACCTATGGCGTCGCCCAGCATTGTCTGAGGCCCTGCCATGCGAACCTGCGCCTCTTCGAGCAGTATTCGACAGGTATCGTGGTCCTGTGTGAAGGGTACCTGTAAGAATGCTGCCGTACCGAAAAAGATCAGACCCAGTCGGTCCCCCGTACGACGCGCCATAAAATCGTCAAGGACTGTTTTTACTGCGCTGAGTCTATCGGTTGGTTCGCCGCTGGGATCATTGAAATCCATGGCCTCCATGGAACCGGACAAATCCACGGCAATCATCAGGTCACGGGCCGATTCGGTTTTGGTGATAGGATCTTCCACCCACTGGGGTCGCGCCAGTGCAGCTACCAACAGTACCCAACAAAGCGGGAGTAACAACCGCTGTATCCAACTGCGTCGCAGAATTACTGCCCCTGAGGCCGGCGGCTTACCTGTAAGTTCTGCTAACTGGTCAAAGAAGGGCGTGCGAATAGCTTCACGCCGTTCCTTGTATGGCGGTGCCAACCACCATACCACTAATGGTACAGGCAATAGAAAGAACAACCATAGATAGTCAAATTCAAGCATTGTCCTGTTGTTCGTTTCCTGTACCTTTATGTTGATTGATCCAATCTTTCACTAAGACCAGAACTTTGTCGATCGTCTCTTTAGACATTTTATTGATTGTTTCCTGTTTCGCATAGGCGAACTCAGATAAGAACCGACCTGATCCTGAAGAAAAAGCATCCGTAGATCCGGTTCGATCAAGAAATTCCAACCAGAGATGCCCACTCATCTCTGCGACGTTACTTCGCCCGAATGCTTCGATAGCAGTTCGTTTGATTAGAACCGATATTGCAGCCAGAGCAGAAATCCGTCCGGACCCCTGACTGAGTTGCTCTTCGATCATAGCCAATTCCATCAGAGCCTGGCGACGATAGCGATTGCCGTGCCATTTGAGGTATCGTCGATAGATCCACCAAGCAAGAACCAGGCCAACGATGCCCAATAGTATCCACCACCCGACAGTCTGCGGGACGTAGCTGACGGTTTCCGGTAGTACAATCTCCTTAATACCCTGGACTTTCGGATTTCCGAAGTTATTATCGAACATGTCCCCCTCCTTGTGCAGCGATAACTTGCCCTAACAGACGCCGGACTTGGATCTCAACCGGATCTTCTGTCTGGATCGGTAGTACGGGAATGCCCAGCTTGTTTAGTTCATCCTTCAAACTCCGCAACCGTTCATTGAAAATATTGGCGATGTCAGTCCGTTTCTTGCCCGAGGAGGTATCCACCTCGATCTGCAGTTCACCGTCGCTAACCACAAATCGTCCGGCCTGTGGCGGTTTGGCCGCTATCGGATCGTAGATCAAGGCCGCCAACACATCGTTATGTTGACCCATCAGCTTGATTAGACGCTTTGTGTTCTCGTCCATCCCGAAAAAATCGCTGATGATGCAAATCATATAATCGTGCTTGGCAGTGCGCAATGCCCTGTCCAAAACCTGATTTAACATAGTCGGATTGGCCTTGCTCCGGGTACTAACATTGAGCAGTTGATTGAGTCTAACAATCTCTCCCAGAATCTGCATCACACGTTTACGGCTCCTGTGCGGCGAAATCTCTTTGACCTGCGTGTCATTAAATACAAGGGCGCCCACACGATCACCTTGATCCACAACACGCCAGGCTGCCAGCGCCGCACCATGGGCGGCCGTCACAGATTTCATGTTCACACGTGTTCCAAAAAACATGCTCATGCGCTGGTCCACGACCAGCAGCACCGGTCGCTCTCGTTCTTCGGTGTACACTCGTGTATGTGGCTTCTTCGTGCGGGCAGTCACCTTCCAATCAATTTTTCGGATATCGTCACCAGGCAGATAACGGCGGATCTCTTCAAAATCCATGCCCCGGCCGCGTAAGCGCGAAGCGTGACGACCTGTGAGCAGACTGTGGACCGGCTGGCGGGGCAGGAAACTATATCCGCTTGCCTTGTACCTCAGCTTCATCAATTCCTGCACATTCGTATAAACGCCTTGTGTCGTGCTTTTAGTCATTGTTCTTATAGGACCCAGGGTTTGGGATTCGGTATTGGCCAAGGCAGTTTTGTGAAGCTGTTTTCTTCATAATATCCTCCTCTTGTTATTAGCTCTGGAGCCAAATTCTGGCATCTTCCTCTTTCCCATCAAGGAAAAACTCCACAGCCGCCTGCCTTCTACCGGCCCCGACAAACATCAATATCTGATCTTTCCACTTAGCTTCGGCAACAATAGCGATTTTCTCAATTTGGGCATCATGTTCATACATAAACGTCAAGTCGCCCCAGTCGCCTTCCTTACCCCAGCCGGAAAACTGCTCAGCGAGAATCAGCATTTTGGCTTTGCCACTACGATCAATTTCATCAGATCCTTTGCTCTGGACCTCCTTTAAGTCTTCGAATGTGAAAGTCCCTTTTATGTGAACTACAAGAAGGTTTTCCGATTCTTTTGTAATTGTGATACTCACAGAGCATCTCCTTTCAAGCTAGGGCGTTTCTATTTGACTTTCTCAATATCAGGTAGCACCCATTTGAGATCGAAGTGATCTTGAGTAGGTCCGTATAGACGAAAATAGCTGAACCAACCTTCGCCGGGATTTGTAGGGATCCAGTTCTTCTCTTT